>OJMO01000121.1_pt1 | contig 60170 bp, 61 predicted proteins | sample 1597241 | NCBI WGS metagenome assembly OJMO01 (sample SAMEA2452129, study PRJEB22498) | human gut metagenome | biome: human feces; feature: human gut; material: feces | place: Australia | collected 2012 | reverse complement strand
AAACAAGAAGAAATAAAAGATGACTTAGAAAAACTTGTATATGTTAGTATGTTATGTAATGATACGAAAGTAGGAAAAGATAATGAATTAACAGGTGATCCAACAGAAACAGCTCTAGTAGATATGGGATTTAATTTATCTTTTAAACCTGAACTTTTTGAAATACTTCCAAGAGTAGCAGAAATTCCATTTGATTCAGATAGAAAATTAATGACAACAATTCATAAACTAAATGATAAATATATAGTTTATACTAAAGGTGGAGTAGATGAGTTATTAAAAAGATGTAATAAATATATATTAAATAATGAATTAAAAGATAATTTAGATTCATATAAACCTACAATATATAAATATAATGAAGAAATGGCAAAAAATGCATTAAGAGTACTTGCAATGGGATATAAAGAATTAGATCATATGCCGGAAGAAGAAGTTAAAAATATGGAATCTGATTTAATATATATTGGAATGGTTGGTATGATAGATCCACCAAGAGAAGAAGCAAAAATTGCAGTAGAAAAATGTAAAACAGCAGGAATAAAGACTGTTATGATAACAGGTGACCATAAAATAACAGCTATAGCAATAGCAAAAGCTTTAGGAATATTAGAAAATGAAGAAGAAGCTATTACTGGAGCAGAATTAGAAGAAATGTCTGATGCAGATTTAGAAAAAAACATTAGAAAATATTCTGTATATGCAAGAGTATCACCAGAACATAAAGTAAGAATTGTTAAGGCATGGCAGGCAAATGGAGAAATAGTTGCCATGACAGGTGATGGTGTAAATGATGCACCAGCTTTAAAAACAGCAGATATTGGTTGTGCAATGGGAATGGTAGGAACAGATGTTGCAAAAGAGGCAGCAGATGTTATATTAACAGATGATAATTTTGCGACAGTTGTATCTGCAGTAGAAGAAGGAAGACGTATTTATGATAATATATTAAAAGCAATTCAGTTTTTACTTTCAAGTAATGTGGGTGAAATTATAGTTTTATTTGTTGCAATTTTAATTACACCATTATTAAGCAATATATTTGGAATAGATATAAAATTAATAGAACCTTTGCTTCCAATTCATATTTTATGGGTAAATTTAGTGACAGATTCTCTTCCAGCTTTAGCTTTAGCAGTAGACCCAGCAGAGAAAGATGTTATGAATAGAAAACCTTTAAAACCAGGTAAAGGAATATTTACTAAGGGAATGACATGGAGAATAGTATATCAAGGAATTATGATAGGTTTAATAACACTTGCAGCTTTTGTAATTGGTCTAGCAACACCAGATAGTAGTTTGCCAGAAGTATATAATGATGCAGGAGTTAGATTATCAAATGAAGAAGTAAAAGTAGAAATTGGTCAAACAATGGCATTTACGGTACTTGCGTTATCAGAATTAGTTCATGTATTTAATATTAGAAATAATAAAAAGTCTATATTTAAAACAAAAGTGTTTAATAATAGTAAGTTAGTTTTAGCAATAGGTGTATCTTGTGCGCTAATGCTCGTAATATTATTAATACCAGGACTTAGACATATATTTAGTATTCCAGTATTACCAACTCAGAATATAATAGAGATTATATTGCTTGTTTTGGCACCACTTGTTATTGTTGAATTGTTTAAATTGTTTAAGATTAATACGATTAAAGATGAATAGATTTTGAGGGTTTTAAATAGGACTGTGCATACAGATAGCAATATTAAATAAAGATAGAAAAATTAAGCAGTTAGTGGTTAGATAAAAAATAAAACATATTAGATGTATACTTCTAATATGTTTTATTTTTTTATTATAGTAAGATGTTGAAATAGAAATATTGAAATGCTATAATTGAAAAAAATTAATAATAATGTGAAAAAATTTTTTGTTGGAATTTAAAACTTTAGATTTATATTAAATATTCTATAATGTATAAAAATAGGAGGTACTAATATGATAGAAAATATCAAAGCTATTTTCTTTGATGCGGATAATACAATTATTGACCATAAGGATTGTGAAAGACAAGCTTTAGAATATTTGTTTAATGGTATAGGAGAAAACTATAAAGAAGAATATCAGGAAATATTTAGACCATTAGATAGAAAATTATGGGATAGTGTTGCATTAAACAAGTGTAGTATTCCAAAAGAAGAAATACCAGAATATAGGTTTAAAGAATTTTTTGATCAAATAAATATAAAATATAATGATTATAAAAATGCAAATAAATTATTTCAAGAAGGTTTGGAAAAGTCTGTTGCTCTAATAGAAGAGGCTAATGAAGTAGTACAGTATCTATACAATAAGAACTATAAGTTATATGTAGTTACAAACGGATTGATTAGATTACAAAAACCTAGAATTATAAATAGTAAAATTGCAGACTTTTTTTCAGATATTATAGTTTCTGAAGAAGTTGGAATATCAAAGCCAAATCCTAAAATATTTAATGTTTTATTACAAAAAATTAATCTAAAACCTAATGATGTGATAATGATTGGAGACAGTTTAGAGAAAGATATAAAAGGAGCCAAAAATGCCAATATAAAATCAATTTGGTATAACCAAAAGGGAAAATCTAATAATACTAATATTATACCTGATTATGAAATTGGAAATTTATTAGAGTTAAAAGACATACTATAATAATTTTTTATTCTTTTTCAGTAAAATATTCAGTAGAATATAGATGCAATCCATTATAGTGTGAGGGTTTATATGAAGAAATATTTAAAAGTTTTAGTCTATATTATAAGTATTCTTATTTTGAGTATAATAATAACATTTTTTCTCATTAAACTAATTGATATAGACGATAATAAAAATAATGCTTTGCAATCTAGTAGTAATCGGGAATAATATACTAAAATTTGATGATGATCTAATTAAATATGAAGAAAAATACGAAAATGCAAAGGGGATTATTAGTACTATAAGAAAAGATGGTGCTAGGATAATAACAAATAATACATTTTTTTTGAGTAGTAATATGTATTTAAAAAATAATACTTTTGAAGGATATGATGAGCGCGAAATTTTTTGTAAGGAAAATGCACATTTTTTAAACTATATGGATTTATCTGAAATGAAATTTGAAGATATAGAAGAACATGATATTTTACTTTATGATGGCAATATTGAATGGATTTTGAAACGTGGACGAAGAGTTGATGCAAATGATAATGTTTATATTTTAAAAAGTAATGATTTAGATAAAATGGCAGAAGAATATTATAAAGGAATGAAAGAATTAAAAAATGTAGATCTTGTTGGTTATACAGAATATATTGAAAAATATCATGTAAAATATTTGTGGGGAAGGTTTAAATTTAAAACATTTAGGGGTGATGAATTATCAACTATATTCGGATTTCAGATTTCAGATGATACAGTGGTAGAAGAGGGAAAAGATGATAAATATGCTGATATTATTTTGAAAAATAATTTTGAATATACAATTTTATCGCCAAATTATGGATATGTTAGAGAGATAGAAAAAATAATCTATAAATAATATTATTTTAGAAAAAGTAGCATTTAAGAGTGCTACTTTTTAAATAATATAAAAAAATATATATATTTTAATGTTATTGCACCTAAAAGTAATACAAAAATTATCTTATTTATGAAGGAGGCAAAAAATGTATGAATTAATTAATCGTTCTAAGAATGGAGATGAAAAAGCTTTTACAGAATTAATATTAAGTATAAAAAGTGATTTATATAAAATTGCAAAAACAAGGCTAAGCAATGATAGTGATATTAATGATGCAATCCAAGAAACAATGATAAAAGCTTATAATCATTTAAAAAAACTAAAAGACGAGAATAAGTTTAAATGTTGGATTATAAAAATATTAATTAATGAATGTAATATGATTTATAAAAAGAAATGCAAAAAGAGTAGACTTATAAATAAGATTGAATCAGAAGAACTATTAAATAATAAAGAAGATGCAATACAAACTAGTGATTCAAAAATAGATTTTGATATATTGATTGATTGTTTAGATTATGAAGAAAAAATTATTATAACATTATTTTATAATAATAAATATACTTGTAGTGAAATTGCTGACATTTTAAATGTTAATATTAATACAGTAAAAAGTAAAATAACTAGAACCAAACAGAAAATTAGAAAATACTACAAGGGAGGTGCATTTCATGAATGATAATTATGATGAGATAGATAATCTATTGTTTGAATATTTTAAAGATAATGAATATGTTCCTGACATAATAACAAATGGAATAGAAAATGCAATAAATAATAAAAATAAAAAATATAAAATATTTTTATTAATTAGAAAATTTATAATTACAGTTATAGGACTTTTTACTATTACAAGTGGAATTGTATTTGCTAAAGATATTAAAACTTTTGTTAATAACTTAATAGAAAATATATATGGTAATTATAATGAGGGAATTACTACTGCAATAGATAATGGTTATTCTCAAGATATAGATATGAAATATATTGAATCAAATAATATAAAAGTAAAAGTTAACCAAATAACAATGGATGACTATAATTTAGGAATTATATTTAATGTTGAAATAAACCCAAAAGAGCTTTTTGAGGATTTATATAATGTTCAATTAAAAAATATTTTAATCATGGATGAAAATAACAATGTAATATTTGCAGAATATGAAAATCAAGAAGAGTTTGTTAAATATTGTGAGGAAAATAATCTTGATAAAGGTACATATGGAATAGGATATGCAAATTGTGGCGCAAATGGAAGTATATTAAATATTCAGAATAATAATATTGTGTATTCTTTTTATACAACATCTGAAAAATTTCCACAATCCAAAAAATTAACCATTAAATTTGATAAAATATATTTGCTAAATAATAAAAAGGTAGATAATCGCATAGCGACTATAGAAGGAAACTGGCATATTGATATAGATATCGGAAAGATGTCAAGTGATAGAGAGAGTATAGATTATATTGCAACAAACATAAATGATAATAATACAATTGTGACGAAAGCTAGTTTATCGATGACTAATATGAAATTAGAGTTAATAACTAATAGTGATAAGATTGATTTTAAGAAATTACAAGAAAGACGAAATATGAGTGTGAGAGATATGATACCTTTTAGTGATATATATATAGAAACATCAAATGGTAATAAATTTTTTCAGTCTAATTCAGGAAGTAATGGTTATGATACTTTAAATGATGGAAAAATAAGATATTATACAACTTTCGATTATACATACTTTAATAAGACAGAAAACATAAAAATAGTCTTGCCTACAAATAAAAAACAAGATTTAATAATTGAATTAAAAGTAAAATGTGTCGAGACTCAGTAACTTACTGAGTCTTTTTTTCAAAACATAATGATGTTTCAATTTAGGGTAAAGGAATTTCTATGGTTTTTAGCTTATGATTGAATACACTTGCTTATTTAACTTTGAGCTTATTTATAGTCTATCTATACATGGAAACTTGCGTAGGTGATTTATATAGTTCTAATACATTGGAATTATTACAAATAATTAATATAACTTAAATTAATATACGAAAACATTATAAGAAGTTTTAATATACTTTTTATGATGTTTATTTTTAAAAATATAAAATAAACACTATCAAATTCCGATATAATGTTATATAATTAGACAAGAAAAGTAAGGGGATATTTTTATGTATGATTTAATTGTTACAAAACAAAAAAATTATAAAACAAAATTATTAATAATATTATTAGGAATTTGCTTTTTTTTAGGTTTATTTTTTATAATTGGAATTAACAAAATAAATATTGCAAATAATAAAGATATACAAGTAGTAAAGATGACTGAAATAGACATAAATGATATAATAACAAAACAAAAAAAATTAGAAATGAAAAATAGAAACAAACTTGCTTTAACACAAGAACAAATAGATAGAATAAATAATATTTATTCATCAAGTGAAGAAAAAAGAGCTTTTTTAACTTTTGATGATGGTCCATCTAAAACTGTAACTCCATTAATATTAGATGCACTAAAACAAGAAAATATCAAGGCTACCTTTTTTGTATTAGGAAATAGAGTAGAACAAAATCCAGAAATATTAAAAAGAACTTTTGAGGAAGGTCATTATATAGCAAATCATGGATATTCACATAAGTATAGTAGTATTTATACTAGCATTGAATCTGTATTAGATGAATATAATAAAACAGAGCAATGTATAAAAACAGCACTAGAAAACAACGATTATAATTCTAGAGTGTTTAGATTTCCTCGGACGGTTCAGTAGGTGGAAAATATCATCAAATTAAACATGATGCAAAAGGGCTATTAAAAGAGAATAATATTGCGTTTTTAGACTGGAATGCTCTTAGTAATGATTCGGCCGGTAGCAATACTAAAGAAGAGATAATGAAAAATATTACAGAAACAGTAGGAACAAAAAATAGTGTGGTTATATTAATGCATGATGCAAGTGATAAAATATTAACTTATGAAACATTACCAGACATAATTAATTATTTAAAGGATAATGGTTATGTGTTTAAAAATCTTTATGATATTTTATAAAAATTCATTAAAGTAAAAGTGTATTAAGTAAGGCTAAGAAAATAAAAAGAATTTAAAATACAAAATTGTTAAAAATGGAGGTATTTTATGTATGATGCAATAGTTATAGGAAGTGGACCTGCTCGGAATTACTTCGGGGATTTACATGAAAAGAGCAAATTTAAATGTATTAATTATATCTAAGGGTTATGGAGCTTTAAAAAGAGCAGAAAAAATAGAAAACTATTATGGTATAGATAAAATAAATGGCAAAGATTTACATGATATTGGAATAAAACAAGCAGAAAAATTAGGAATAGAAATAGTTAAAGATGAAGTGATTCGGGATTTATAAAGACGAAAGCTTTGTAGTCGAAACTGTTAATTCAGAATACGAAGCTAAAAACGTAATACTTGCAACAGGAAAAGAAAGACTTACTCCTAAAATTAAAGGTATAAAAGAATTTGAAGGAAAAGGTATTAGCTATTGTGCTGTTTGTGATGCGTTTTTTTATAGAAATAAGAATGTTGCAGTACTAGGAAGCGGAAATTATGCAATTCATGAAGCAAAACAATTAATGCAAGTAGCAAAATCAGTAGTATTATTAACAAATGGAGATAAAAGAATAGAAAATAGAGATATAGATATAGATGTAAACGAAAAAAATATAAAAGAAATAAGAGGAAGTAATAAAGTAGAAGAAATTAAGTTTTTTGATGATACAACATTAACACTTAGTGGAATATTTATTGCAGTTGGAACTGCCACTAGTACAGACTTAGCCAAAAAGATAGGTGCAATAATTCAAAATAATAACATAAAAGTAAATGAAAAAATGCAAACATCAGTTGAAGGATTATATGCATGTGGTGATTGCACAGGAGGTTTACTTCAAATTTCAAAAGCAATTTATGAGGGAACAAAAGCAGGTTTGACAGTTATAGATAATGTAAAAAATAAAGCTTAAATAAAAATAGTTACTACTAAAAATTAAGAAAATTATTTTTATAATAGTAACACAAAGTAATTTAACAATTCAAAATGAAATAAAAATTTTTATTAATAAAATGGTTCCATTATACCAAATTAAAAATTAATGGAGAAAGGTAAGTATAATTTTAATATTATACAAGGTACAAAATATGAGTGTTTTAGAAATAACAAGTAACAATTTTGAAGAGGAAGTTATAAAATCAGATAAACCAGTATTGGTTGATTTTTGGGCAAGTTGGTGCATGCCTTGTAAAATGATGTCGAAAACAGTAGAAGAAATTGCAAATGATATGGGGGAAGAAGTAAAAGTATGTAAGATAAATATCGATGAAGAACAAAACTTAGCTGTGAGATTTGGTGTGATGAGTATACCAACTTTCTTAATATTTAAAAATGGAAAAGTATCAGATATGACAGTTGGGGTGCAAGAAAAAGAAAATATTATAAAATTATTGAAATAGAATAAAATATGGAATGTTTGTGCGAGATAAAATGTATGGTTTGTCTCGCATAAAATATTTATGTTACAAGTCGGACTAAATATTAAAACAGTAGAGTAGTAGCCTGTGTATTTATATATAAAAATGCAGTGATGCGCAGTTTGGGAGGACTCATATTCATACAGATTAGACAGATTAACTGTTCGAATTATGAAGTTTGTATATACCTGCTCATATGACTAGTCCGACCAGCAAAGAACGGAATTTTTATATATAAATACACAGGCTACGGACTATTTATATGTGATTTTAAAATTAATGCTGACTAGTAACATATTTATATACATTAATAAATAAAATTGATTTTTTGTTTGTATTTTTATATATTATAATATATAATTAGAAAAAAAAGGAAAAAACAGATGAAAAAGAAAAGAATAATAGTAATAATTGCAAGTGTATTAATAATATTAATTACAATATTTGGTGCAATATTTATAAAAACTAAACAAAGTAATGATGAAAATATTATAAAAGACGAAGAAATAGAAGTTAATAATATAAATAATACAAATATCAGCACTAATATTATAGATAATAGTGAAATAAATGAGCAAAAAATAGTAAACAAAACACAAACACCAATACAAAAATACGGAAAGTTAAAAGTAGAAGGAGCAAAACTAGTATCCGAAAATGGAAATACAGTTCAGTTAAAGGGTATAAGTACACATGGAATTGAATGGTTTCCACAGTATATAAATAAAGATTCTTTTAAATTTATGCGAGATGAATGGAATATAGATTTAATTAGACTTGCTATATATAGTGAGGGATATAATGAGAATCAAAATAAAATAATAGAAGATGGTATAGATTATGCTACAGATTTAGGAATGTATGTTATTGTAGATTGGCATATATTAAATGACAATAATCCAAATATAAATAAAGAAAAAGCAAGAGTATTTTTTAGTTATATTGCAAACAAATATAAAAATAATGTAAATATAATTTATGAAATATGTAATGAGCCGAATGGTAATGTTACATGGGAAAAAGATATAAAACCATATGCAGAAGATATGATTACTCTTATACATGGTATTAATGAAGATTCAGTAATTTTATGTGGTACACCACAATATTGTCAAAAAATAAATGAAGTAACAAAATCACCTATAACAGGACATAAAAATATAATGTACACATTACATTTTTATGCATCAACACATAAACAAGAATTAAGAAATGAATTATCAAATGCAATTGAAAAAGATTTACCAATTTTTGTATCTGAATTTGGGATTTCAGAGGCCAGTGGTAATGGAAGTATAAATATAGATGAAGCAAATAAATGGATGGATTTATTAAATTCAAATAATATTAGTTTTATATATTGGAATTTATCTAATAAAAATGAATCTACAGCTCTTTTAAAAAATAGTACAAGTAAATTTAATAATTGGAACATTGAAGAATTATCAGATGCTGGTAAATGGTTTATAAGTATATTGAATGATAAATAAGATACATTAAAAATAAAAAACGGTTTATTTATTGTGGTTATTTATCAATAATAGTAATTTAAATAAAAAATTATATTAAAATAAAAATGAGTTTAACTTTAATAAATTATAGAAGTAAGGAGAAAATCATAAATGAAAATAATATATGGAACAGGAAATGCAGGCAAAGTAGAACAAGTAAAAGAATTTTTAGAATATAAAAAATCTACAATAGAAATAATTTCTTTAAAAGATATTAAATTTAATGAACATATAGAAGAGAATGGTAAGAGTTTTGAAGAAAATTCTTTAATAAAGGCATTAGCAATAAAAGAATACTGTAATAAAAATAATATAAATGAAATAATTATGACAGATGATTCAGGATTATGTATAGATGCATTAGGAGGAAGACCTGGAATTTATAGCGCAAGATATGCAGGAGAAAATGCAAGTCAAATAGATGTAATAAACAAAATATTAAATGAGATGAAAGATATAGAAGATCCAAATAGAACAGCTAAGTTTATTTGTATATTAACAGTAATTTTGCCAAATAATGAAAAAATAATATGCAGGGGAGAAACAATTGGAAAAATAGCAAGTAAGCCATCAGAACTTGGAAAACTAACATATGGACCAATATTTATACCAGATGGTTTTGATAAAACATTAAATGAATTATCACCAGAAGAACTGCGGAGATACGCATAGAGAGAAAGCTTTAATGCAAATGATTAAAATGATAGAGGAGAAAAAGTATTAAAAATTTAATTATTTAGAAAATAGAGTAGATAAAGTTTAAATTTTAATAATTCAAAACATAAAGCAAAAAAGCTTAGAATATAATGATTCAAAAGATAAAGGAGAAAAATAATATGATTAGAAATACTGCTAATGATATTTTAGAATTACTAAAAAATGGTACAGGCTTAGAGAAGGAGAGGATTTTTAACAGTCCAGATAGAGATATTCAAAAGATAATATCAATTATTTTAAATGAATGTAGATGTGGTATAGCTGATAGAAATGGATTTATAAAAAAAGAAGAAAGTAATATGGATGTTATAAAAATTAGAAATGTTGTAATGACATTTTTAAGTGATATGCAAGAATTACAAGAAGAACTAGTACTATCTGTGCTAACAAAAGATGAAATTATTGGACCATTTATAAAATTAAAGTTTACTAAAGCTTATGATAAAGATTTCGAGAAATTTGATCTTCAAATTGATGAACCTTTTGAAGAGGATTTTAAAACTATATTGGGATGTAATGATGATAATATAAAAGAAAAGATAATAGACAAAATAATAAATCCATATATCAAGAATTTGATACATAATGATAGAACATTATCTGCAAGAGATAAACTTGGGTCATTTTTTGATAGAAATTTTGGTAAAAGAAAAGATACTAATGAACTAATCTACGAATATAAGGAGATTATAAGAGAAGTATCTACTATAGGAGAAGAAAAAATTGATAATACAGCAAATTATATATTAAAAAATATAATGGAAAATAGATATTTTAAAAATGAAATTATAAAAAATGCAATAAAAGATACAGACTTGCAAATATTAGGTAGAAAGTATGTTACTTTCAATAATCTAGTAAATTCTATGACAAATGACACATATGAAATGTTAATAAAAAAGGAATCTCCTAATAAACAAATAAATGAAATAAAACAAATATATTATGATATTGTGGCACAGTTAATAATATTATCTACAAATTTCAGAGAGTTAACAAAATCAAAAATCGAATCACAAATTAAACAAATAAATAAAGGTATAAGTAGTAACTTATACGAAAATAATAAAAGATATGTAAATCTAGAAACAGGTTATAGAAATATTGATACTAGTATAGAAAAAAATAATTGTGAAATAAGATTTGTAAAACATGAAGATATAGAGCAGGCAATGAAGAGTTTATGTCTTTCGATAAAGAAATTATTAAAAGATGGAGAAGATTTAGAAAATAGAGACTTTATCAAAGAAGTTACAAGAATTAGTTATCGTTTAGTTAGGATAAATCCTTTTATAGATGGAAATATAAGAACTAGTAAAGCAGTAGCAAATATCCTATTACAAGATAGAGATATGGTTTCATATTTTGATAAAGAAGAAAGAGATGAATACATAAATACTATTAATAAAACTCATTTACTAATTGCAGAAAATTCTAAGATAGAAAAAGAATATATGAATAATTTAGTAACAAATCAAGAAAAGTGTAGAGAAATAGAGGATAAATTTTTGTCTATGTGGATGTAGTGTTATAGATAAATTTTTCATAGTAGTAACAATTTTTATTGAATTTAAGTATAAAAGTATTGACAAAATGACATAATACAGTATATACTATGTATATACGAAAAGGAGATGATAAATATGACTACGACTATTCAAAAATGGGGAAATAGCCAAGGCGTAAGAATACCTAAAGCAATATTAGATACTGTTAAATGGAATGAAAATGAGCAAATAATAATATTAGTTGAAAATGATAAAATTGTTATAGAAAAAGCAAAAGACAAAAAAAAAAAAAATATAAATGAATTATTTGAAAATTATAAAGAAAAATATGAGCCAGTAGAAATTGATTGGGGGAAACCAGAAGGGGAAGAGATATGGTAAAACAAGGAACGATTATAAAAATTAATTTTAATCCACAGGCAGGACATGAACAAGCAGGATATAGACCAGCTGTAGTTATAAGCAATAACACATTTAATCAAAAAACAAATTTAAGTATAGTATGTCCTATTACAAATACAAATAATCAATTTCCATTACATGTATCTTTAGATGGTAGAACCAAAACGACAGGCGTAATATTATGTGAGCATATAAAAGCTTTAGATTTAAAAAGTAGAACATTTCAAGAAGTAGAAATATTACCAGATGATATTTTAGAAAAAGTTATAGATATTGTTTATGCTGAGATAGAGCGTATATAACATTCTTAAGATTATAATAAAAGCAAATAAAAAATAGTGTAAAGATACACTATTTTTTGTCTACTGAATAATCATTTAATATTATTGTATTTTTAATACATATATTAGTAAATAGTTAAATAAACACTTACAGATTTTTATCAAATTTGCTTAATTGCATTTCTTGCGAGTTCATCACATCTATTATTAAATTTGTTATCACTATGTCCTTTTACTTTTATAAATTTTACTTCATGAACTTTGGTAAGATTATATAATTCTTGCCAAAGTTCTTTATTTTTAACAGGTTCGTTTCCTGCTGTTTTCCAATTCTTTTTTACCCAATTGTAAATCCAGCCCTGATTAAAAGCATTTACAACATAAGCACTATCACTATATAAATTAACTTTGCAAGGATATTTTAGTAATTTTAATCCTTCGATTACAGCTGTTATTTCCATAATATTATTGGTTGTATTTTTACTACATCCTGAAATTTCCTTTGAAACGTCTTTATACATTAAAATAGTTCCCCATCCTCCAGGACCAGGATTTCCAGAACATGCACCATCTGTATAAATTGTAACTTCTTCCATGAATCATTAACTCCTTTCAAAATGTTACTAGTCAGCCTAAAATAATTAGAACAGTAGAGTAGTAGCCTGTGTATTTATATATAAAAATGCAGTGATGCGCAGTTTGGGAGGACTCATATTCATACAGATTAGACAGATTAACTGTTCGAATTATGAAGTTTGTATATACCTGCTCATATGACTAGTCCGACCAGCAAAGAACGGAATTTTTATATATAAATACACAGGCTACGGACTAATTTTATATGCAATTTAAAAATTAAGGCTGACTAGAAACTAAAACATGCAAAAAAATATAAAATAAAAATAATTCTATTGGAACTTTTTATAATTTGTGATATTATATCAGTAAACTGAAAGCATGTCTATAGCAAAAATGATTATACAAGAGAGGTGATGAAATTTTGGCAAGAGTTTTAGGTATAATTGCAGAATATAATCCTTTTCACAATGGACATTTATATCACATGCAAAAATCTATAAAAGAGACTGAATCTGATTATGTTGTAGCTATAATAAGTGGTAATTTTGTTCAAAGAGGAAATAGTTCTGTTATAAATAAATGGAAAAAAGCAGAAATGGCATTAAAATCTGGTGTCAATTTAGTAATAGAACTACCAAGTGTTTATAGTATATCAAGTGCAGAAAATTTTGCTTTTGGAGCTATAAAGATATTAAATGAGCTAAAAATTGTAAAACATGTTTCTTTTGGTACAGAAACAAGTGATATGGCAGCTTTAAATAATATTGCGAATCTTTTGTTACAAGAACCAAAAGATTATCAATCTATTTTGCAAGAAGAATTAAAAAAAGGTGTATCTTTTCCTAAAGCAAGAGAAGTAGCAGTACTTAAAGTTTTTAATGATAACAGAAGATATGGAAACATTATGTCTAGTCCAAACAATATACTTGGGATAGAATATTTGAAATCTATAAAAAGATTAAAAAGCTTTATGAAGCCTCATTTGGTAAAAAGAGAAAGAGTTTTTTATAATGATGATGCTGTGGTAGATGATTTTGCAAGTGCTACAGCAATTAGAAAATTACTTGCAAGAAATCAAACTGAAGATTTAAGTAAGGTTTTACCAAAAAGTAGTTATGAAATATTAATGGAAGAACTAAAAAAACAAAATGTAGTGTTAGATATATCAGAGTATGAAAAAGAGATCATTTATAATCTTAGAAATATGTCATTAAAACAAATACAAAATATACCAGATGTATCTGAAGGACTAGAAAATGCAATAAAAAATGCAGCAAATTCATGTAACAATTTGCCTGAATTACTAAATATGATTAAATCTAAAAGATATACTCGGGACAAGATTACAGAGAATACTTATATGTTCACTTTTAGGAATTACTAAGAAGAATGTGGAAATTTCAAAAAGAATTAGGCCTTATGTAAGAGTTTTAGGAATGGATGAAAAAGGAAAAGAGCTATTATCTAAAATTACTAAAGCAAATCCAAAATTAGATATAATAACATCTGTAAAAAAATTTACAGACAATAATCATAATAAGTTTATTAAAGAAATGTTAGATATAGATATTAAAGCAACAGATGTGTATACTTTGGCATATGGAATGAATTCTTTTGCTGGACTTGATTATACAAATAAGATAGTTACTATGTAGAGTTTTATAATAAGTATATAATTTTAAATAAGTGTTTTTTAGTTAAATACTTGGCAAAAAAAGTTATTATGAAGGGAATAAAAAATTGAAGATTATTGGAATAACAGGCAGTTCTGGAAGTGGAAAAAGTTTTATATGTGAAATTTTATTAAATAAATATGAGGATATAGTTATTGTTGATGCTGACAAAATTGCAAGAAAAATGTCTAATATTGGTACTTTATATTATAAAGAAGTTGTGAATATGTTTGGAGAAGGTATAGTAAAAGAAAATTTAGAAATTGATAGAAAATTGCTTGCTGAAATTATATTTAACGATGATGAGAAAAGACAGGAATTAAATTCTATAACTTTTAAATATGTGGTGGATGAAATAAAAAATAAAATTAAATTAAATAGTGATAAAAATGTAATAGTAATTGATGCTCCATTGCTTTTTGAAAGTGGTTTAGATAAGATTTGTGATATTACTTTAGGGGTGATATCGAACGAAAATATTAAGATTAATAGAATTTGCTTGAGAGATTCTTTAAGTATTAAACAGGCCAAAGATAGATTAAAGGTACAATTAAGTGATGATGCTTTAAAAGAAAAGTGTAATTATATTATAGAGAATAATGATGATATATGGTGTCTTAATAAACAATTAGAAGAAATATTTTTTGAAATTTTTATAACATGATATAATGTGATATGAGGGAGTTTTTTGTTTATAGTTAATTTTTGTGTGGGTTTAAATATAAATTTGGGACTTGTTTTATTTTTGAATAGTGTATTTTGCTTTTTTAAATATTGCTGGAGTCTGGTAACAAGGAGTGATATATATAATAAAAAATAGAACTCCTCTAAGGCGCTTTGGTTTTTGCCAGATTCATATTTTTGTGACACACTATAAACAGATACATTAATAACGACTCATGGTCGAAGCTCTATTTTTTATTATATATATCACTCCTTGTTACCTACTTTGGGTGGTAGTATTGTGGTTAGTGTAATAAAAATAGAGTTTAATATTTTATGAGTGTAGTATATTAGTAATAAAATTGTAAGAAAAAATAAGTTAATAAAAATAGTAGGAAGGAAGATATAGAAATGAAAGAATTATTTGCAGATTTACATGTACATATAGGGAGAAGTGAAAATGGAAAACCTATAAAAATAACAGCTGCAAGAAGCCTTAATTTTGCTAACATTGCAAGAGAGTGTGCAGATAGAAAGGGGATTAGTGTTGTTGGAATTATAGATTGTGCATCACCATATGTAATAGAAGATATAGAAAACTTTTTAAAAACAGGTGAAGCTTTTGAGATAGATGATGGAGGAATTATATATAAAGATAAAGTATGCATAATTTTAGGAAGTGAGATAGAAACATCTGAGGTAAATGATGAGGGGAAAACAGGAAGTGCGCATAACTTATGCTATTTTCCAAAATTAAAAGACATAAAAGCTTTTTCTAATGAAATGAAAAATCATATTAAAAATATGACATTAAGTTCACAAAGAGCAGATATATCAGCATATGAATTATTAGATATTGTAGAGAAATATAATGGTATTTTAGTTCCTGCACATGTGTTTACACCACATAAAAGCTTTTATGGAAATTGTACAGATAGGATGTCTAAAATTTTTAAAGAAAAGTTTGATAAAATACATACAATAGAGTTAGGTTTAAGCTCAGATACTTTTTTGGCAGATGAAATATCAGAGCTTGAAACCAAAACATTTTTAACAAATTCAGATGCACATTCTTTACCTAAAATAGCAAGAGAATATAACAAAATTTTAGTAGAAGATATTAGTTTTAAAGAATTATTAATGGCATTAAGAAATCAAAATGGAAGAAAGATTTTGTGTAATTATGGGCTGGACCCAAAGCTTGGAAAATATCATAGAACATTTTGTGAAGAATGTGGAAAGCCAATAGAAGGTATAGCACCAGTATTTAAATGTAATGAATGTGAAGGTAAAAATATAACTATGGGAGTTTTTGATAGAATAGAAGTTATTAAAGATAAAAAGGTAACTTCTAGTCCCGAATTTAGACCTCCATATGTATATCAAATACCATTAACTTTTATGCCAGGTCTTGGTAAAAAAACGATAGAAAAATTGTTAGATAATTTCGAAACAGAAATGAATATATTGCACAAGTTATCTTATGATGATATTGAAGGTGTGGTTGGTAGTAAAACTGCAAATGTAATAGTACAATCTAGAGAAGGAAATGTAAACATACAAGCAGGTCGGTGGAGGTGTTTACGGAAAAGTTACTACAAAAGATTAAAAATAGTTCTAAATCTCATTTTATAGAATAGACATTATGTATAAGATATTTAGGTGTTATAGGAAATTTTATTTTCTATAACACCTAAATACAAAAGTTAGCTTAAAAATTTACTTTGAGTAAATTTTGCAAAAGACAAATCTTTTGCTTCTTTTATATTTTGGTTTAAATATTTAAGTAAATTAAAGAAAAAAGGATAAAGGAAGTTAAAAGGTATTTGCAGGAGGAATAAAATGAGAAGAAATGATAGAAAAACAAGTAGTACATTAAAGAATATTATTTTTAAGCATGTAACTAATAATTTAAGAAGTTATACAGTACTAGTTATTTTATTTTTAATAGGAATTATTATTGGAGTTATGTTTATTAATAATGCAAATGAATCTCAGCAAGAACAGCTAAAAGGATATATCACTGGTTTTGTAGATTCTTTAAAAGGTGATTATCAAATAGATACAGCTAAATTATTAAAGACATCTATAATGGATAATGTAAAAATTGCTGTTATATTATGGTTTGTAAGTTCTACAGTAATAGGTGTCTTTGCTGTATATGGAATAATTGTATACAGAGGTTTTTGTATAGGATATACAGTTGCATCAATTGTAGCAACTTTAGGAACAGGAAAAGGAATTTTATTTTTAATAGCATCATTATTATTGCAAAACATTTTATTTATACCATGTATTATTTCATTGGGAGTAAGTGGAATGAATTTGTATAAATCAATAATGAAAGATAAAAGGAGAGAAAATATAAAAACAGAAATTTATAGGCATACAATTTTTTCAATTATGATGCTTATACTACTTATTATTTCTTCGTTTATAGAAACATATATTTCATCACCATTATTAATGTATACAGTTAAATATTTGTAGAATTTTGTTAAAATGTATTTACATTTTTTAATGAATCTGATATAACATATATAGTTTATGTTAATACGGTCTTACATATACCATAAATATGTAAAAATCTTAAAAAAGTAGGGGAGCTCTAAAATGGAAAAACAAATAACACTTTTTTTGGAATTTCTTCAAAATGATAAGAAATTGTCAGATAATACACTTCAATCATACAAAAGAGATATTATGCAATACCAAACTTATGTTAATCAAAATAATATAAATTATTTAAAGGTTGATGAGAAAAAAATAAAAGAATATTTACAATATTTACAAGAGATTGGAAAAAAATCATCAACAGTATCTAGAAGTTTAGCTTCAATAAGATCTTTTTATCAATTTTTAGTAAGAACAAAAAGTATATCTCAAGATCCAACAGAAAGTATCCAATCACCAAAAATTGAAAAGAGAGTACCAAGTATATTAACATCAAAGGAAATAGAATTATTGTTAGATCAACCTAAAGATGTAGATTTAAAAGGTACAAGAGATAAAGCAATGCTTGAATTTGCATATGCTACAGGAATGAGAGTTACAGAAATTATTTCTTTAAATATAGAAGATGTTAATTTAGAAGAAGGATATGTACTTTGTAAATTTGGATCAAAACAAAGAAATATACCACTTGGTTCATTATCATTAAAAGCATTAAAAGAATACATGGAAGAATCAAGACCATATTTAATTAGAGATGAGAGCGTAAATGCACTTTTTGTTAATATAAATGGAAAGAGATTAACAAGACAAGGTTTCTGGAAAATAGTAAAATACTATAAAGAACAAGCTCATATAAATAAAGAAATTACGCCACATGTTTTAAGACATTCTTTCGCTACACATTTATTACAAAATGGAGCAGATTTAAAAGCAATACAAACAATGCTTGGACATTCAGATATATCATCAACACAAGTATATATGCAATTCCAAGATGAAGGTATAAAAAATGTATATAGAAAAGCTCATCCAAGAGCATAAAGGTTTGGTTTTGGCTTAAATTAAAGACGAAATATAAAGGTTATATTTAAATAAAAAGTATATAAGAGAATAAAAAGAAAGTTAGAAAATAAATCTAGCTTTCTTTTTCGTTAATAGTTATAATTTACAGCTTATTTTTGTTTTGTATAATGTTACCGCCTGGCTAATAGTTAATATATATTTTTTAAACCGATCTTGAAGCGTGTCGGCGACTGCTAATAATAAGTTTTGTACCACGCAGGTTGTTTTAGAGGAAAAGGCTAGGTGTGTACCATCGGCGATTGGTTTAAAAAATATATATTAACTATTAGCCAGGCTAGTATGTGCTTTTAAATAGGCTGTGAATAGTAATACTTATTTTGTAAGTAAAAAATAACATAAAAAATCACTTGACAGTTTACAATAATACATATAAAATATAATTGTGAGTTGAAATATATTCTAAAATAAATTATATATATTTTTATACTGAACATTGAAAATTAAATAGAAAGAGGTGTGAGATTATGCAATATGTAATCTATATCGCCATTTTTTTAATCTCAGCAGTAATATTTACAATGGTAGGTGTTACTATAAGAAAGAAAATAGCTGAATCAAAAATGAAAAGTGCAGAACTAGAAGCTAAAAGAATAATCGATTCAGCAACAAGAGATGCAGAAAATAAGAAAAAAGAAGAAATCTTCAAAGCTAAAGAAGAAATTATGAAAGCTAGAGAAGAATTAGACAGGGAGATTAAAGAAAGAAGAGGCGAAGTACTTTTACAAGAAAGAAGAATTGTTCAAAAAGAAGAAAACTTAGAAAATAGAACAAATAGCTTAGAGAAAAAAGAAAAAGATTTAGAATTTAAAAATCAAAAATTAGATGAAAAGACAAAAGAAATTGAAAATACTTTAGAAAAGCAATTTGAGGAATTACAAAGAATTTCTGGATTATCAAAAGACGAAGCTAAAAAACAATTATTATCAGAATTGGAAAAGGATTTAAGCATAGAAAAAGCAAGTCTTATTAAAGAATATGAAACTAAAATAAAAGAAAATTCAGAAAAAACTGCTAAAGAAGTAATTGGTTATGCTATACAAAAATGTGCAGCAGACCACACTTCAGAAACAACAGTTTCTATAGTTTCATTACCAAATGATGATATGAAAGGTAGAATTATTGGTAGAGAAGGAAGAAATATTAAAGCTTTAGAAACACTAACAGGAATAGATTTAATTATAGATGATACTCCTGAAGCAGTTGTTATTTCAGGTTTCGATCCACTAAGAAGAGAAGTAGCAAAGCTTGCTATCGAGAAGTTAATTAATGATGGAAGAATACATCCAGCAAAAATTGAAGAAATGGTAGAAAAAGCTAAAGAAGAAATTGAAGCTATTATAAAAGAAGAAGGAGAACGAGCTGTATTAGAAACTGGAGTTACTTCATTACATCCAGACTTAGTTAAGTTAATTGGTAAATTAAAATACAGAACAAGTTATGGACAAAATGTACTAAATCATTCAATAGAAGTTTCAAATTTAGCTAGAATAATGGCAGAAGAGTTAGGCTTAGATCCAAAACTTGCAAGAAGAGCTGGACTTTTACATGATATAGGAAAAGCATTAGATCATGATATGGAAGGTACTCATGTAGAAATTGGTGTAGATGTACTAAAAAAATATAAAGAGAATGAAATGGTTATAAATGCAGTCCACGCACATCATGGAGATGTTGAACCAAAAACAATAGAAGCTGTATTAGTACAAGCAGCTGATGCAATTTCTGCTTCAAGACCAGGTGCAAGAAGAGAAACATTAGAAACATACATAAAACGTTTACAACAATTAGAACAAATAGCAGATTCATTTGAAGGGGTTGAAAAATCTTTTGCTATACAAGCTGGTAGAGAAGTAAGAATTATTGTTAAACCAGACAAAATAAATGATGCAGAAATGACTCTAATGGCAAGAGATATTGCTAAAAGAGTAGAAAATGAAATGGAATATCCAGGTCAAATTAAAGTTAATATCATAAGAGAAACAAGAGTTATCGAATATGCAAAATAAAATCATCATAATGTATATAGAATACGCAAAATTCTGATATTAAAAAGGCAGTACTTCGAAAATAAGTACTGCTTTTTTTCTACAAAAGTGCCAAAAGGGACGGAGCTTTTTGGCATATAAAAAAATAATTATATTGTTAAAAAAGTGTCAAAAAGCTCCGTCCCTTTTGGCACTTTGGCATAAATGGAGGTAAAATATGAAAAAAATAGTAGTAGGAGCACTTTTTTTGAGCATATTGCATTCTGTCTTATTTTATGGACAGGACTTTGGAGTATCAGTAGTTTTATTTGTAATACCAATGTTACTATTAATTATTTACTCATTACAAAGTAAAAATAAAGTAAAAAATGCAAAAGCTTTTATATTAAGTATACCAATAACACTTTTAAGTTTAACATATGCGCTATTTAATAATGGAGTTTTAAATGTTGTAAATATGATAGCAATTGTTGTACTTACAACCACAATGATAACTTGGGCTGTATATGATAAATTTAAATTTGGACAAGCTTTTTGTAAAATCTTTTCTGTAATATTCAAGCCTTTTGGGAACATTGCAGAAGGTGTTAGAGTAATTTCAAACAATTTATTTAAAAGAAAACAAAATGAAGTACAAGTAAATAAAAAGCCTATAAAAGAAAGAAAAATTATGAAACAAATAATAATAGGTCTTGTTATTTCATTACCATTACTAATAATTATACTTGCATTACTTATTTCAGCAGATACAATTTTTGCAGAAATTTTAGAACCTATTAAATATGTTATTATGAATATATTTAATATAAAATTTTTAAGTTCTATTTATTTTAGAGCGATTTTTATTATTTTAATATTTATGTATGTTGTTGCATTTATTTGTAGTATGTTAAAAATGGATTCAAATAAGAAAAGAAACGAATCTAAAGGAATATATATGCAAAATATTACCTTAAATACAGTTTTAACAGTCTTAAATATAGTTTACTTATTATTTAGTGCTGTACAATTTATATATTTATTTACAAATTTAGGAATAAGCGAAGATTTTGATTATGCCACATATGCAAGAAGAGGATTTTTCCAATTAATGTTTGTAACATTAATCAATTTTGTAATAATAATTATTACAAATTTAAATAAACGTGAAACTACAAAAGGAATAAATATTTATACAAAAATTATGAATATGCTATTAATAGTATTTACAGTAATTATGATATTATCATCTTTCTTAAGAATGTATTTATACGAACAAGAATATGGATATACATTTTTAAGATTGTTAGTATATTTTATTTTATTAACAGAGTTAATACTTGCTATACCAACTTTAGTATATGTATTTAATAAAAAGATAAGTTTATTAAAATATTATATAGTAATAATATCTACAATGCTTGTTTTACTTAATTTTACAAATGTAGATAAAACAATAGCTAAAAAGAATATAGATAAATACATATCAGAAGTTAATTTAAAAGATGAAAAGGCAGAAATTGATATTAAGTATTTAAAACGGATTATCTGTAGATGCAATACCAGAGATTGCTAGATTATATGAAAGTACATCTGACGAATCATTAAAAAGTAATATAGAACGATATTTAACATATAATTCAAAATTTAAAACGAGAAACAATAAAAAAATTAAAGAATTATTCGAATATAAGAATTTTCAAGAATTTAACTTATCTCGATATGAAGCTAAAAATGCAATAATAAGATTAGACTTGTATAATAATAAAAAATAAAATAAAAATAATAGTTGTAAGATAAAATTGCAACTATTATTTTTTTATGTTATAAATATAATAAAAATCGAAGAAAGGAGAATATGATATTTTTATGTATCATATTAAACAAATATGGAAGAAAGTAAATATTATAAAAAAATTGCCCTGAAAATAGGAGTATTAGTTTTTATTGTATTAGGATTATTTATTACATACAAATTAGCAATGTTTTATATTCCTTTTATAATAGCAATTATTGTATCATGGATAGTGGAACCAATAACAAAATTTTTTACTAAAAGATGTAAATTAAAACGAAAATTAGCAACAATAATTTCTTTATTATTAATAATTGCTATATTAGGAACAACATTAACATTAATAGGTATTAAAGTAGCTACAGAAGCTACAGAAATCATATCTAATTCAAATACATATTTTAAAGATGTATATGATTATGGAATGAAAACATTTGATGAATTTAAAAGTGGTCAGATACAAATACCTGATGAGGTTATGCAAGTTGCAAAGAACTCTTTGGGAGGTATTATTGATTCAGCCAAAAATATGTTAATTACTGTTTTAACAAAGGTAATCAATTTTATTGGTTCAGTACCTACAATGTTAACATATAGTATAATTACAATACTTGCCATAATCTTTACATGTCTTGATAGAGAATATGTGATAAATAGTTTTAAAAGTCAAGTTCCAAAAAAGTGGCTAAAAAAAGCAAAAATGATAATAAAAGAAACTTGTAGTGTTGCTTTTAATTATATTAAAGCTGAGGCTAAGTTATCTGGAATATGTTTTGTTTTAGTGTTTATTAGCCTTGTAGTATTAAACTGGATAGGATTTGATGTAAAATATCCAGTTATAATGTCTATTTTTATTGGATTTATAGATTTACTTCCTTTATTTGGTGCTGGAGCTGTTATGGTTCCTTGGTCTATATATTTATTTTTAACAGGTAATATTCAGGTAGCTATAGCAGTTATTTCTGTATGGCTAGTGTGGGCGATATTAAAACAATTATTAGAACCTAAAATGGTCAGTCATCAAATGGGAATGCATCCTATATTTACATTATTTGGAATGTATACAGGATTTAGATTGTTTGGAGTAATAGGACTTATGATAGGCCCAATTATATTATTAATTTTAAAAAATGTGTTTAGAGAGTTAATTGATAAGGGAATTTTAAAATCGTTTTTCGAAATGGAATAAATAATCACTAAAATAACCACTTTGTCATAGATTATGATGAGGTGGTTATTTTATGGATTATGAAGAATTAAATGCAATACTAAGTAGTTTAGATGAAGTTCCATTCCCAGAAGTAAAGTATGTAGTGAAAAATCAAATGTATGCAAATTTATTATATGATGATTTATCTGGAGAGCTTGGAGAGCTATCTGCTGTTACACAATACATATATGAACATATGGAAATTGTAAATTTTCCAGAGTTAAGCAGAATAATGGTAAAAATAGCTATTCAAGAAATGAAGCATTTAAATTTGGTTGGAGAATTAATAAAAAGATTAGGAAAGAAACCTTGTTTTATAGATAGTAAAGGTGTTAATTGGAATAGTAAGTATGTAAAATATAATTTTGATGATATTGTTAAAATTATGAAATATAATATTGAAACAGAAAAAGTAGCAATAGATCGGATATAATAAAGCTATAAGATATACAAGAAATATGGATATAAGAAAATTGTTAAATAGGATTATATTAGATGAAAAAAATCATATAAAAGTGTTTGAAAAGATAATAGAAGGTGTGCAGAGAAAATACTAATAATCTAGATTTGAAATCGAAAAGATATTGATAGATAATTTTAGTATTTATTAATAAATAGTAATAATAAATCCCTTTCTAAAATAAAATTGTTTTAGGAGGGGATTTATTTGGATAACAATATAAATGAAAAAAATATAAGAAATTGGCAAATTGGTGTGTCTGTTTTTTCTATAATATTAGGAACAATTTTACATTTTACATATGAGTGGTCAAATGGGAATAGCTTTGTTTCAGCATTTAGTAGTGTGAATGAAAGTACTTGGGAACATTTGAAGTTGGCTTTTTTTCCAATGTTAATAGCATGTATAGTAGAATACTTTTTTGTTAAAGATAAGGTAAATAATTATATAGAGGCGAAAACTATAGGAATTGTTACATCAATATTATTTATTACATCATTCTTTTTTACTTATACAGGGATTATTGGAACTAATTTTTTTATAATAGATATTTTAACTTTTATAGCAGGTGTTTTGATAGGTGAATATATAGTATATAGGATTATGTGTAAAGAAGATGAATCTACAAATTTAACAAAAGTTTTATCTATAATAATATTGGTTGTGCTTTGTCTTTATTTTATTTTGTTTACATTTATAACACCTAAGATTAATTATTTTAGAGATCCTGTTACAGGGGGATTTGGTAGAGATTTGAATTAAATAAATTTTCTTGTTTTTATTTTTAGAGGTAATGTTACCACATAGCAAGAGTTTGTTATATATTTTTTAAAACCAATCTTGAAGCGTGGCGGGCAAGTACTAATAATTACCTTTATACCACGCAGTTTGAGTAGAGGAAGGCTATAGTTTAGTACCATCGGCGATTGGTTTTAAAAAATATATAACAAACTCTTGCTATGCTAGTATGTGCTTTTAAATAAGCTATGAACTGTAACAACAAATAAGAAAAATAGCAGACAAATTTAAAATATATGTTTATTTTTAGATTGATAAATGATAAAATGTATGTGCAAAAGTAAAGAAGGGCTAAAAGTTATTAATGATTAGAAGGAGTAAAAGAAGTAATGAAAGGTTTATTTATTGAATATCCAAAATGTTCAACATGTAGAAATGCAAAAAAATGGTTGAATAATAATGATATAGAATATACAGATAGAAATATAGTAGAAGAAACTCCAACATATGAGGAACTAAAAGAATGGATAGAAAGAAGTAATAAAAATATTAAAAGTTTTTTTAATACAAGTGGTCTTGTATATAAAAGTTTAAATCTAAAAGAAAAGTTACCTATGATAGAAGATGATGAAAAAATAAGACTTCTTTCAAGAAATGGAATGTTAATTAAAAGACCATTATTTATTAGTGATAATGCGATTTTGATAGGGTTTAAACAAGATGAATGGAATAAAGTTTTGGGAAAATTAAAATAAAAAATATATTAATATTTATTAAAAATATTGTACATATTATATTAAGCTATAATTTAGGAGGAAAGAGATGTTAAATATAGGATGTCATTTATCAGCTTCAAAAGGATTTACTAATATGGGAAAAGAAGCATTAAAAATTAATGCGAATACTTTTCAATTTTTTACTCGTAATCCAAGAGGTGGACAAGCAAAAGAAATAAAACAAGATGATGTAGATGGTTTGTTAAAAATAATGAAAGAAAATAATTTTGCAAAAATACTTGCACATGCACCATATACTTTAAATTTATGTTCAGCAGATGAAAAGATTAGAAGGTTTGCAAAAAACACAATGATAGATGATTTGCAGAGAATGGAATATGTACCTGGAAATATGTATAATTTTCATCCGGGAAGTCATGTTGGACAAGGATTTGAGGTAGGAAAAAAATATATTGTAGAAGCTTTAAATGAAATTATTACAAAAGACCAAACTACAACAGTTTTATTAGAGACAATGGCTGGTAAGGGAAGCGAAATAGGAAGAAGTTTTGAAGAAATAAAAAGTATTATAGATGAAATAGAATTGAAAGAAAAAATAGGAGTATGTTTAGATACCTGCCATATAAATGATGCTGGTTATGATATTGTAAATGATTTAGATTTAGTGCTTAAAGAATTTGATAAAGTGATAGGATTAGATAGACTTAAAGCAATTCATATTAATGATAGTATGAATGTGGTTGGAAGTCATAAAGATAGACATCAAAAAATAGGAGAAGGTACTATTGGAATAGATGCTTTTGAAAGGATTATTAATCATCCTAAACTAAGAGAATTGCCATTTTATTTAGAAACACCACATGAGGATATTATGGGATATGCAAAAGAAATAGAAATTTTAAGAAATTTATACAAGGATTAATTTCGTTAATTGTATATAGGATTTTAGATTTTGAAATAAAAATGGATGAATTAATTTTGAATAGTGAAATACCAAAAAAAATTTAAAACAAAGGGGAATATAAATTATAATGAAAGAGATAGAAAGAAAATTTTTAATACAAAGTATAGATAATATTTCTCTTGAATCTTATAATAAGAAAACAATAATACAAGACTATTTATATAGTGATAAAATCACAACAATAAGAAAAAGAAAAATACAAGAAGGTGAAAATACCAAATATTATTATACTATAAAAACAAATAGAAGCGGAAAATATAGTGTCCAAGAGATTGAATCACAAATAGAAGAAGATGTATATAATAAATTAAAGCAAGATGGGAATAGAAATACTATTGTAAAAGATAGATATAATATACCTATAGAAGATGGTTTGATAATAGAGCTAGATGTATTTCATGGGATTTTTGAAGGTATTATTTTTGCAGAAATAGAATTTTCATCAGAGAAAAGAGCAGAAGAATTTAAAGTTCCAGATTGGTTTGATAAAGAATTAACAGGGAAAATTACTAATAATATGATGACTAAGATGAGTAAAGAAGAATTTGATGAAAAGATAGCAGAAATAGAGAATTTTTAAGAAGACTTTTAAGAATATAGGGATTTATTAAAATATTTAATATAGATTGATGAAAGAACACTTTCAAGTTTTATAAATAATATAAAATAGGAGGTGTTTTTATATTGCAAATAAAAGATTATGATAGAAATAAAGCAATTATGTATGCACAAAAATGGGCATATTTGCGAAATCCTAAGTTTTATAATTATGATGGGATTGGGGGAGATTGTACAAATTTTGTTTCACAATGTATTTATGAAGGATGCAAAACAATGAATTATGATACCATAAATGGCTGGTTTTATAATAGTGCAAATGATAAATCTCCTTCATGGACAGGTGTGGAATTTTTATATAAATTTTTAATTAATAATAAGGGAATTGGTCCATTTGGAAGGAGATGTTCTGTAGAAGAATTAGAGCCAGGAGATATTGTTCAACTTTCTTTTGATGGTATAAAATTTGCACATAGTTTGTTTGTTGTAAATAATGTAGGTGGTAAAGTTTTGATTGCGACACATACTTTTGATTCGTATGGTCGTGATATGAATAGTTATAGTTATGAAAAGATTAGATTTGCGAAGATAGAAGGGGATAGGATTTGGTGAAAAGATAAATGCTTGAATATAAAAGAATAATATGATAATATCTTGTTGCAATTTATTCATAATTATATTAAAACATAGTAATAGTTAGTTGTTTTATTTGGAAATGTTAACTAGAATTATATAAAAATATAATTGTATTATAGAAAATTGTAAGGAGATATATAAGTATGAAAAAAATATCAGTAGTAGTTCCAATGTATTATGAAGAAGAGGTTGTTAATGAATGTTATACTAGACTTAATAATGTATTTAAAGAGTTAAAGACATATGATTATGAATTTATTTTTGTTAATGATGGCAGTAAAGATAGAACTTTAGAATTATTAGAAAAAATAGCTATGGATGATAAAAAAGTTAAAATAATATCTTTTTCGAGAAATTTTGGGCATCAATGTGCAGTTACTGCAGGACTTAAACATGCAACAGGGGATGCTGTAATAATAATTGATGCAGATATGCAAGATCCTCCAGAATTAATTATAGAGATGATTAATTTATGGGAAGATGGAAATGAAGTTATTTATGCAAAAAGAAAAGCAAGAAGAGGAGAATCACGTTTTAAATTATGTACAGCTAAAATGTTTTATAGAGTTTTAGATGGATTGTCTGATGTAAAGATACCACAAGATACAGGAGATTTTAGACTAGCAGATAAAAAGGTTATTGATGTTATAAATGACTTGCCAGAACATAATAAATTTTTAAGAGGCTTGTTTAGTTGGGTAGGATATAGACAAATTCCTATTGAATATGAAAGAAAGGAAAGATTTGCAGGGAAAACTAAGTATCCTTTAAAAAAAATGTTAAAATTAGCTATTGATGGAATAATTAGTTTTTCAAATAAACCATTAAAAATATTAGGAATTATTGGTATTTTTTCTATAATTATTTCATTCGGAATTTTAATATATTCTTTAATATCATATTTATTTAAGCTTAATAATTTAACTGCAGGATGGACATCTTTAATGGTAACAATAACTTTCTTCTCAGGAGTGCAACTTTTATCTATATGGATTATGTCTGAGTATATTTCTAGGATTTATGATGAAAGCAAAGGTAGACCACAATATATTATTGATAAAACTATTAATATAGATAGATAATATAACAAAAAGCAAACATATAAAATGAAGATATGTTTGCTTTTTTTACTCTGAAAACTATAATATTTGTAATAAAATTTAGAAGTTATGTATATTAAAAGGTTTACAAAAAAATCTTTTTATGAAATAATATAAGAAATTTTGTAGGAGGGTAATAAATGAACTGGGAAAGAGAAATTTTACAAAATGCGAAGTGGAATGAAGATATAACCAATAAAGAACAAAAACAGAAAATAGCTTTAAAAATTGCAGAAAAAGTTAATGATGGAGATGTTATTGGTTTTGGGTCTGGTTCTACTTCTTTTGTTGCTATTTGTGCTATTGCAGAAAAAATAAAAAAAGAAAATATAAAAATAACAGCAATACCTACTTCTTATGAAATAAAAATGTTATGTAGCTATTTTGACATACCAACATGTACACTTCAGGAAAAAAAGCCAGATTGGTGCTTTGATGGAGCAGATGAAATAGATAATAACAATTGGATGATAAAAGGCAGAGGTGCAGCTATGTTTAAAGAAAAACTAAACATATTAAATGCATCAAAAGTATATATATTAGCAGATGAAAGTAAATATGTAGATAAATTAGGTACCAAGCGTTTAGTACCAGTAGAATGTTATCCAGAAGCAGTTAACTATGTAAAAGAGCAATTATTAAAACTAGGAGCAACAGATGTGATTTTACGATTAGCTACTAAAAAGGATGGTCCAGTTATAACTGAATGTGGAAATTTTATTTTAGATACTAAATTTGAAAATATTAATGAAGATTTGGAAACTACTATAAAAGCAATAACAGGTGTAATTGAATCTCGGATTGTTTATAGGTTATAACATTATTATTTGTAGATAGAAAATTTAAAAGCTACATATATAATAAATTATTAGTATATATGAAATTATTTTGCTAGAAATAGAGTATCAGTTTTATTAATTAAGGATATTGTGGCTTTATACAATATTAATAATTTAGCATAAAATATAACTCTGAAAATTTATTTAATAGTTTGAATTTTATAAGTTGAAATATAAACAATATAATTAAAGGAGGAAAAATATGTTCATAAAAAATATAATGTTAAGTTTAGAAAAATATAAATTTTTACTACATCAATTAATAAGTAGAGATTTTAAAGTTAAATATAAAAGGTCAGTATTAGGCATAGTGTGGAGTTTATTATATCCAATCTTAACAATGGCAGTAATGGCTATGGTTTTTTCAAATATTTTTAAGTTTAGTACACCTGGAGTTAATTATTTAGTGTATTTATTAACTGGACTAGTAATGTTTAATTACTTTAATGAGGCATCAAATTTGTCAATGAGTTCAGTTGTAGCCAATTTTGGATTAATTAATAAAATATACATACCAAAATACATATTTCCACTTTCAAAATGTTTATTTGTAGGAATTAATTTTCTATTAACACTTATTCCTTTGTATGCAATTATAATTATAACAGGAACACCATTAAATATATACCATTTATTATTGCCTTATGCATTTATATGTTTGTTTATTTTTACATTAGGAATGGGATTAATTTTATCTGCAGTTTCTGTATTTTTAAGAGATATGTTTTATATATATGGAATTGTTATGACTCTATGGATGTATTTAACACCTATAATGTATGATATAAATGCAATATCACAGGAGTTACAGGTTTTCTTTAAATTAAATCCTTTATATCATTATATAAATTTTGCTAGAAGAATTATTTTATATAATGAAGTTCCAACTCCATTTACATTTGCTGTATGTGCTGGAACTGCAATTATAACTTTAATTATAGGAATAGTTGTATTTAAGAAGAACCAAGATAAATTCATATATTACATATAGGAGGAAATATGATAAAGATTAATAATGTTTCAATGCGATTTAATTTAGGAATAGAAAAGAATTTTTCATTAAAACTCTTTTTTATTAATTTGTTTAAAAAGAAAGAAAAAAAAGAAAAAAAAGAATTTTGGGCATTAAAGGATGTTACTTTTGATGTAAAAAAAGGCGAAGTTATTGGGTTTGTAGGGTGCAATGGTGCTGGAAAGTCTACTTTGTTGAAAATAGTAGCTGGTGTAATGAAGCCAACTAAAGGAACTATAGAGAAATATGGGAATGTTTGTCCAATGATTGAACTAGGTGCTGGTTTCGATATGGATTTGACTGCTAGAGAAAATATATATTTAAATGGTGCGATTTTAGGATATACAAAAGAATTTATAAATGAAAAGTTTGAGGAAATTGTAGAGTTTTCTGAATTAAAAGATTTCCTAGATGTACCAGTTAGAAATTTTTCTTCAGGAATGGTTACACGTTTAGCTTTCTCTATAGCTACAATAGTAGATCCAGAAATTCTTATAGTAGATGAGATATTATCTGTAGGGGATATAGCATTTCAACAAAAAAGTGAAAATAAGATGAGGTCAATGATTGAAGGGGGAACTACCGTATTATTTGTTTCTCATTCTTTAAAACAAATTGAGTCATTATGTGATAGGGTGGCATGGTTAGAAAATGGCACTATTAAAAAAATAGGAAATCCTAAAGAAATTTGTAAAGAATATGAAGAGTATATGATGAAATAATATAAAAGGAGAAAATTATGAGAAAAATTAAAAGCTATATTAGTAAAGTTTATAATCACTATAAATATCATGGTTTAAAGGTAACAATTAATGCTATTATATATAAAATAAAAATGAAGTTAAAGTTAAACAAGAACAACCAGTATACTGATGTACTTGAAAAGTATAAAAATTTTAATTTGAATGATGATAAGAGTAATAAAGATATATTATATAAAGAAAAAGAAAAAAATGTATATATTTTTGCTACAGTTCCTTATTTTGATGTTGGTGGTGGACAACGTTCTTCACAACTTTCAAAAATATTTAATAAGATGGGATTTTCTATATACTATATTTATGCATATGAATGTAGTGAATCTAATATACCATTAATATCAATTCCAACAACATATCATAAATTTATTAATAATGTAAATTACGAAGAACTAGAGGATACTGTAAAAGAAGATGATATTTTCATTTTTGAAGGACCAATTAAATTATTTGACAAATACTTGGCATTAGCAAAATTGAAGAATGCTAAAGTAATATATGAAAATATAGATAATTGGGAAACTTCACTAGGATCAATGTTCTTTAATAGAGAAACTTTAATTATGATGCTTAATAATGCTGATATGATAGTCGCTACAGCAAAGAAATTAGTCTCTCAAACAGAAAAATATATACAGGAATATTGTAGTGAATATAAAGAAGTATATTATTTAGCAAATGCAGTAGATGATGAAATATTTGAACCAAGAAAAGTATATGAAAAGCCAGAAGATTTAATAACAAGTAAAAAAACTTTATTATATTATGGATCTCTTTGGGGAGAATGGTTCGATTGGGATATTATTAAAGAAGTTGCAAATAGTAGTAAGGATATTTCAATAAATCTAATAGGAGATTATGCAGGAATTCCACAGATAGTAGAAAATATGCCTAAAAATGTGCATTTTCTTGGAGTAAAAAAACAAATTGAATTACCAGCATATTTAAATTATAGTGATTTTGCATTATTACCATTTAAAGTAGGAAAAATTGGTGATTATGTATCTCCTCTTAAAATATTCGAATATATTTCAATGAATACACCAGTACTAGCTACAGCATTACCAGATATACAAAATTATCCAAATGTTTTTGTTAGTTGTAAGTCAGAGGATTGGATTAAACAAATAAATGATTATAAAAAGGATGATAAAACACAAGAATTAAGAGATGATTTTATATATGAAAACAATTGGTATAATAGATGTTCTAAAATGCTAGATGTATTATTCCCAGAAAAAGCTGAAATAATAGATAAAAGAGCATATGGACAGGTATCAGTAGTTATTTTAAATTATAATAACAAAAAAGTTATTACAAATTGTATTGATACATTATTAAAATTTAATGGAAGATATAATTATCAAATTGTAGTAGTAGATAACATGAGTACAGATGGTTCTTATGAAATTCTTAAAGAAAGATATGGAGATAGTATTACTTTAGTTAGAAATTCAAAAAATGGATGTTCATCTGGTAGAAATTTAGGTGTGAAAAATTCTACAGGTAAATATATATTATTTTTAGATAGTGATGAGTGGATTTTAAATAAATATTGGCTAGATACATATTTAGATGTATTTTTAAATAATTCTGATATTGGAGCTATTGGATGGGGAGCAGGATGGTTTAATAAAAAAGGATTTGCATACAAAGTTGTAGATGCTTATGAACATTTTTATATGCCACCAAATTCAATTGCAAGAAAAGATATAGGATATTTAGCTACATGTGGTTTTATTATGGAAAAAGACTTATTTTATAAGGTAGGAGAATTTGATTTAAACTATGATCCTACATGTTATGAGGATACAGATTTGTCACTAAAGATAAGAAATGCAGGAAAAGAAATCTATTACTCAAAATATTTAGGTGTTGGACATTTGCCACATCAAACTACAAAGAGTGGAACAAGTGAACATGATGAATTGATAAGAAAAAAAGGAGAATATTTTATACAAAAATGGCAAAAAATCAACTCAGATTTAATTTTTAATTATATTAAATAGTATTAATAATGGAGCTGTAACATGAAAGATAAAGTAGCAAAAATTAGAAATGTGCTAAAAAAAGATGGTATATATAATACAATAAAGAAAGTTATTAAATATATTATTGCAAGGTATGGAAGTAAAATTAATATCTTTTCGAATATATATTACAGAATTAATAGAAAAAAATATGAAAATTTAATAGAAAAGATACTGGAAACTGAATGTGAAAGAATTATAATTTGGAAAAGTGATTTTGGTTGGAATGTACCTTTGTTTCAAAGACCACAACATATATCTATGAATCTTGCAAGAAGTAAATGCTTAGTTTTGTATGAAGTAACTACTATGACTGATAAAGTAAAAGATATAAAAAAAGTAGAAGAAAATTTATATCTAGTTAATTTTAATAATAAAGTAATAAAAAATATAATTATGAAAAATTTAACACAATATGACAAAAATAAATATATTCAATTTTATTCAACAGATTATAGGATAACACTAAAAGAACTGAAAGATTATATAAAATATGGATTTAAAATAATATATGAATATATTGATGATTTAAGCCCTAAGATAGTTGGAACAAATGAAATTCCTAAAAACATGTTAGATAAATATAACTATATGCTAGAAGATAAAGAGAATGTATTAGTTGTTACTACTGCAGATAAGCTATTTCAAGATGTAATACAAAAAAGGGGCGATAAGAATCTAGTATTTGCGTGTAATGGAGTAAATTATCAAGATTTTCAAAATATAGATAAAGAATATAAATTTGATGAAGAATTTTTGCAGATTTTAAAATTGAATAAGCCAATTATAGGATATTATGGTGCAATAGCTAGTTGGATGGATTATGAGTTAATAAAATATTTAGCAGAGAATAGAGAAGAATATAATATAGTATTATTTGGAGTGAAATATGATGATTCATTAGATAAATCAAATATATGTAATTATAATAATGTGTATTTTATGGGAAAAAGAGATTATAATTTACTACCTAATTATGCTAGTAAATTTGCTGTTTGTACAATTCCTTTTGAAATAAATGATATTACTAAAGCCACTTCACCAGTAAAATTGTTTGAATATATGGCTATTGGAAAACCTATAGTAACAACTGATATGGATGAATGTAGAAAATATAAATCTGTGTTAATAGCCAAAGATAAATATGAATTTGTGAAATTAATAGATGAAGCAATTGAATATAATAAAGAAAAAGATGGTAAGTATTTTGATATTTTAAAGCAAGAAGCTTTAGATAATACATGGGATAAAAAGGCTCAAAAAATTATTGAATTACTAAAAAATACAGAAGAATATTTGTAAATTGGGAGGAATAACAATTGGAAGAATATATAAAGTATATAAAATGGTTAGGTATGCTAATTTATAAGAAGGAATTAGAATTATTAAATGAAAATGTTAATTTCATATTTGGTGAAAAAAATAGATATGTAAAAGGTAAAGAAGACACTGTATTAATAATTAGTTGTAACAGCTTAAAGGAAACTATATACAAAATATATAAATATATACCTAAACTTAGAAATGATTTTAAAATCCTAGATTTATCAATATTTAAAGGCAATGACAGAGAAAATTTCTCAGATACAATTTTAATTTCAATATATTGTGTAGAAAATAAAAAGTATGAGTCGAATTTAAAGAAATATAATGATATATTTGATAATAATATTAAAGAAGTAGATTATATTTATAAAAAGGCAACAGAAATAATAGGACAAGAAAAACAGAAATTAATTGAGATTAATGATATTCCTCAAAACGATTTAAATATAAGAATAAATGATCTATATAGAAATATGTTGAAAAACTTGATAAAGCTAAATAAACAAGACTTAAAACTGTTGAAAAATAATAAAAAGAAATGTTTGAATAAAAATTATTGTAATGAATTTGAATATGACAAGATATCAGATAGTTTATTTAATGATTTGGTAAAAGTTGAACATATTGATAAGTTTCTAAAATTGGCAGATAAAAGAGTTATTAAAGGCTATTGTATTAAAAATAAGAAATATAGTAGAAACAATGGTATTAGTTATAAAGACTTATCAAAAAGGTCTGTTATTATTCTAGATTATCCACAAAAGACTAATTTGCAAAAATGTATAGAAATAATAAATAATAAGTTAGATAGTGATATAATAATAATTTCTGATAAGAATAATAAAGATAAAAACCTGGTAAATGTTCATTTTGTCAATAGAGTAGAAGAAGTCTATGAGATAGCAAAATGTTTTAGAATATTATATATATCAAATAATACAAAAGAATTTAATTTTAAAAATATATTAAATATACAAATAGATGATATTGAGAATATATCAGAAGAAAGTTTAGTTAATAAAATATTACAAACAGATTATAATTTATCTGCATTTGCAAATTTAGATCATATAAATAGTGTAAAAGTACTTACAGGAACTTTTCTGGATTTTGATGGAACAAATTATTATTCTGGTGGTGCAGAAAGATACCTAATCGATTTACATGAAGTCTGTAAAAGTATAGGAACAAAATTAAGAATATATCAAAAAGCAAATTATAATTTCTTTAGATATTATGAAGATATTGAAGTTGTTGGACTTACAAGCAATGATGAACAATATGATTATAAATATGAACAAGATATGGAGATTTTACGTCAATATTATTATATTGCCAAAAACAAGACTAAATTAAATATATATTCTTCTTTTATGGAATGTCATGGAAAAGCAGTTAAGCCATCTATAGGAATTAGCCATGGAGTAGCTTGGGATAATAGACTAAATAAATATGACAGAAATAATATGAATGATAAGGCCTGGATAATTGATTCTGCAATGTCATGTGATAAATTAGTTTCTGTTGATACTAATACTGCAAATTATTTTCAAACAGTTGACTATAAATTAGGAAACACTACAGAAGTTGTGCCTAATTATGTAGATATAAATGAATTTATACCAGATTCAAATAAAAAAAATAATAATATAACTATTGTGTATCCAAGAAGATTATATGAACCAAGAGGATTATATTTATTATTAGATATAACTGATAGGTTAATGCAAAAGTATAATAATATAGAAATTCATTTTGTAGGAAAGGGATTTAAGCAAGATACTGATAAGATACAAGAAAAAATAGAAAAGTGGGGAAAAGAACGTATTAAAATGTATAGTTGTGCTCCACAAAATATGAAAGATGTTTATAAAAATGCAGATATTTCATTAATTCCAACTTTATATAGTGAAGGAACAAGTTTATCTTGTCTTGAAGCTATGTCTGCAGAAAATGCAGTAATAGCTACTAGAATAGGTGGATTGACAGATTTAATTATAAATAAATACAATGGAATATTAATAGAACCAAATAGTGAAAGTCTTTTTAATGCCATTCAAGAATATATAGATAATCCAGATCTAATGGTTAAATGTAAGAAAAATGCAAGAGAAGTTGCAAAATCATTTAATAAAGATATATGGATAGAAAAATGGAAGAATCTTATAAAAGAAAATGCATTAAAAAAAGATAGTGAAGATAATGTTTCATATAATATAGTGAAAATATATATAAAAGAGGAAAAGTTGGAAAATCTGAAATTGAAACGTATAATATTAGAAAATTTATTGAAAAATAATATAGTATATATAATGACAGATAGAACTATAAAAGATAAGAGTTATGGAAGATTACAATATATATTAGATAGTCAAGAACTCTATAGAGAAGCAGAAATAGTATTAGTAGATAAAGGATATGAAAAGAAAATTAATGAAGATAAATATGAATATATTGATATTTAAAAGGATGTGAAGATTTGAATAAAAAAAATATTTTAATTGCAACACATAATATGATGACTGGCGGATGCGAGACATATATATTAACATTGTGCTGTGAATTAATAAAACAAGGGTTTAATATTTCCGTTGTAGCTAAAGATGGAACTTTAAGAAAAAAGTTTGAAGAGCTAAATGTAAAAGTTCACATTATTGATTTTTTTAAAAGAGAAAATGCTATAGATAATATAGAGATAATAAAAAATATTATAAAATCTGATGAGATAGATGTAGTTCATATTCATCCAACATATCCTATGTTTGAAGTTGTTTTAGCATGTATTTTTCTAAATATACCATATTATTTATTCTTTCATGGGGTAACATTAGAAGGATACTTTGATATTAATAATTCATTTTTAGCATTAGGAAAATGGGGACCAAGTTATATAAAAGAAGTTGCATTTAAATATGCTAAAAATTATGTATATGTAAGTGAAGAAGTAAGAGAGTTTTATGAGAAAAATTATAATTTAGATGTAAAAAAAGGAATTTTATTAAAAAATTCTATTTATTGCAAGCAAAATGAAATTGATTTAGAATATCCATTAAAAAAATTTATAATTATTTCGAGAATCGATACAGATAAAATAGATTCTATAAAAATAGGTATTAATGCATATATAAAATATTATGAAGAGTGTAAACAAAAATATGGTAAAGAAATAGAGGGAATTTCATTAGATATAGTAGGTACAGGAAATGAAATAGATAACTTAGAAATGTACATTGAAAAATTAGATTATAATATAAAGTGTATAGGAGAAACAGATGATTCTGTTGATATAATAAAAAATTATGATGTATTAATGGGAATGGGAAGAACGGTTATAGAAGGAATATCTAATAAAAAGATAGTTTTATTAATATCTTATAATAAATATGTAGGATTAGTTAATAGTTTTGATATAAATAAAATGGATACAGTTTCATTTGCTAATTTTTCTGGTAGAAATATGGAAGCAATTAATATAGATGAAGATATATGTGGAATTATTAATTTAAGTAAAGAAGAGATTAAGCGTATTGTAGATAATAATTATATATATATATTAGAAAATAATAATATAAGCAAAAATATAAAAAATCTACAAGAACACGATAAAATAAGTGAATATTGCTATAGTGATGATGCTATTAAAGTTGCTAATGAATATTACGAATTAGTAAAATATATTATAACATTAGAAAAAGAAAATCTAAGATATACAGATATGATACAAATGAATAATGAGAAGTATAATGAAAATTTAAATTATTTAAAAAGTGAAAATGAAGAAAAAGAGAAAATAATCGAAGAAAATCGATTAATTATAGATAAGTATAAAAACAATTTAAATAATATTTATAATAAAAAGTTATATAAAATATATAGTTTTTTTAGAAGAAAATAATTAATAAGGAATTTATATGGAAAAAGAAAAAATTTTAGGATTTGATGTATGTAATATAGAACAAGAAGAATTAATACAAAATATTTATAATGATTATAAAAATAATAATCAATCGATAATACTTAGTGTAAACCCAGAAATTATACTAAACAATTATAAAAACGACGAATATATTAATTGGGTAAATAGCCAAAAATATCAAATTCCTGATGGTATAGGTATTATATATGCTTCAAAATTTAATGGGGGAAATATAAAAAAAAGAATAACAGGTATTGATTTAATGAATGAAATATGTATGACCTCTGTTAATTATAATTCAAAAATATTTTTGTATGGGGCTAAACCAGAAGTTGCAGAAGATACAAAAAAACAATTAGAGAAAAAATATATAGGAATTAATATTGTAGGTGTATGTGATGGATATATAAGTGAAGAAGAAGCAATAGAAAATATAAAAAAAGTAAATCCAGATATTTTATTTATTGGACTTGGAAGTCCTAAACAAGAGGAATTTATTGTTAATAATAAAAGTAAGTTAAAGAGTGTAAAAATTTTGATGCCAGTAGGAGGAAGCTTTGATGTCATTAGTAATAATTTAAAAAGAGCACCAAAATGGATTATTAAAATAAATTTAGAATGGTTATATAGGCTAATAAAACAGCCTAAAAGAATATTTAGACAAGTAAAATTATTAAAATTTATTTTTTTATGTATTAATAATAAAAGAAAAAGGAGAGAGTAAGCAAATGTCAAAAATTAAAGTAATGACAATTTTTGGAACAAGACCAGAAGCTATAAAAATGGCTCCATTAGTTAAAGAATTAAAATCAAGAGAAGAGATTGAATGTATTGTTTGTGTTACTGCACAACATAGACAAATGTTAGATCAAGTTTTAAATACTTTTAAAATAACACCAGACTATGATTTAGACATTATGAAACAAGGACAAACATTAAGTGATATTACAGGAAGAGCATTAAAAGGACTAGAACAAGTAATATTAGAAGTTAAACCAGATATCGTTTTAGTTCATGGTGATACAACTACTACTTTTGCAGGAGCACTAGCTGCATATTATTGTCAAGTAGATGTTGGACATGTTGAAGCAGGATTGAGAACTTGGAATAAATATTCTCCATTTCCAGAAGAAATGAATAGACAAATGGTAGGAGTGATTGCTGATATGCATTTTGCTCCAACAGAAAATAGTAAAAAAAGTTTATTAAATGAAGGAAAAAAAGAAGAAAATATTTTTGTTACAGGTAATACAGCTATAGATGCACTTTCAACAACTGTAGATTCTAATTATACAAATGATATTTTTGATTGGATAGGACAAGATAGAATGATACTAATTACAGCTCATAGAAGAGAAAATCTTGGTGAGCCAATGAGAGGTATGTTTAAAGCAATCAAACGTATAGTTGATGAATTCCCTGATGTAAAAGCAGTATATCCAGTCCACTTAAATCCTAAAGTAAGAGAAGTTGCAAATGATGTATTAGGTAGTGATGATAGAATAAAATTAATAGATCCATTAGAAGTAATAGATTTTCATAATTTTTTAGCAAAATCATATATGATATTAACAGATAGTGGAGGAATTCAGGAAGAAGCACCATCACTAGGAAAACCAGTACTTGTTTTGAGAGATACAACTGAAAGACCAGAAGGTATAGATGCAGGTACTTTGAAGCTTGCTGGAACAGATGAAGAAACTATATACCAATTAACTAAAGAGTTATTACAAAGTGAAGAAGAATATAATAAAATGAGTAAAGCATCAAATCCATATGGAGATGGAAAGGCAAGTAAAAGAATAGCAGATGCAATAATAAATAGATACAAAATAAAATAGAAGCGGGGTGAAAAACTATGTGGGGAGATATAGCAATAGCATTTCTTTTAGCATTTATTACAGCTTTTGTAATTACACCGTATACAATAAGATTAGCTAAAAAAGTAGGAGCAATAGATATGCCAGAAAAAAGAAGAATTAATGATACTCCAATACCAAGACTTGGGGGGCTTGCGGTAATAGCTGGATTTTTAGTTTCTTCTGTATATTTAGTAATAGCAATGAATATAGAAAAAAAGATAATTCTGCAAGGTCAAGAGCAGTATTATTTAAAATTAATAGGTTTTCTTTTAGGAATTGTAGTGCTAGGAATCTTTTGCTATATAGATGATATAAAAGGATTACCAGCTATTGTAAAATTAATAGGGCAAATAATTGCAGCATTTATTGTTGTTTCATTTGGAATTAAAATTGATGAAACAAATATTGAATTTATAGATAAGATATTAGAATCTAATGAAATATTTGTATACATATTAACAATCGGGTGGATTGTCGGAATTACCAATGCTATTAATTTAATAGATGGTCTAGATGGATTGTCTTCAGGTATAACATTAATTTCATGTTTGTCTTTAATAATAATATTTTCTCTGAATAATTCACCTATTATTGCTATTGTATTAACTACAGCATTAGCTGGTGCAATTGTTGGATTTTTGCCATATAATTTTAATCCTGCAAAGACTTTTATAGGAGATACTGGAGCACAATTTCTTGGTTTTAGTTTAGCAATTATTTCAATATTAGGAATTGCTAAAACATATACTGCTATAGTAATAGTAGCACCTTTAATAATACTAGCTGTACCTATATGTGATACATTATTTGCTATTATTAGAAGAATTATAAAAGGAAAATCACTAAAAGCAATATTTTCTCCAGACACAGGTCACTTACATCACAAATTAATGAACAAAGGGTATACACAAAAGCAAGCTGTACTTTTATTATATGGTATTAGTGCAACATTAGGAATGTTTGCGATAATTCTATTAGAAAGTGGAATATGGAAAGCAATTTCATTTGCATTAATGGTTATTGCTATTTGTGCAATAGGATATAAAGATATTATTAAAGTAATAGAACCAAAAAAATAGGAGGAATTTAAATTGTTAAAATATATATTATTAATATTATGTAATATTATGGCAATATTATCTACAATTGAATATGTAAGAAAGTTCAAGTTTGAAGATAAAAATGAAAATATTATATCTGGTGTTGTAATTTATTTTTTCAGAATAATTTTATTTGAACTTATTTTGGGATATGTAGTTAAATGTTTAAATTGTTATAGCATAACATTATGCTTTGGATTAGAACTTATTATATTGTATATATTAAGTATTATAAAAAAAGATTCTATGATAAAATATATGTTTAAAATTGCTAGAGAATATAGGAATAAAAAAATTGTATTAAAATTAAACTTTAATACAATAATTACAGTGATATTTATAATAGTATTCTGTATTATAAGTTTTATTGCTCTAACAATGTATGAATATAGTTATGATGGAAATTATTATCATTTATCACACATAATAGATTATATACAGGAAGGACGAATATATCAAACAAATAATTCTTTATGGAACAATGTATATCCACAGAATATAGAATTATTGAATATGTTTTATATGATGTTTACATACTCTATTAAGCTTGTAAGAATTCCACAAATTGTATTTAGTTTATTAGGTATTCTTAGTGTATATATGTTAATGAAAGAGTTATCATTTAGTTCAAAAGTTTCATATAGATGTGGAATATTGTATTTTTTAGTTCCTTTTGTACTTACACAAATACCAACAACATATATTGATGCAATTGGATGTACAATTTTCATTTTATTATTATATTTAATAGTAAAGATATTTAAAACCAATAATACAAAATATGAAATATTGTATTTTATGCTATTGAGCATATTTATGGGAATAAAAGGAACTTATGTTATTTATGCAGTTGTAATGTCTATTATATATATAATATATAAAATCTGGGCATTAATTAAGAAAAAAGAAAAGATAAGGTTTTTCTTTTCTAAAGAAGTTATATTTTTAGGTATTGTATTAATAGTAGGATGCTCATGGATGATTCAAAATATTATACTATTTAAAAATCCAATACATCCATTTAAGTTTTTATGGATTGATGGAATGGAAGCAAATATAGATATAGGTGAGGAAAATGAGCCATATTGTTTAAAAGGAAAAAATGATATTGAAAAAATATTAATATCATGGATTGGATTAAATTCTAGTTATTTAACATTTGATAATGGAATGCAATTAGGTAACCTTTATAAAGATTACGATTCTAGAATAGGCGGACTACGGAGTACAATGGATGTATTTTCTAATTCCTAGTATAATAATTGCAATTATATTATGCTTATTTAGAAAATATAAAATAAATAGAATACAGTTATTAGTTATTTTTATTACAATTTTATGTTTTATGCTTACACCAGCAAATTGGTGGGGAAGATATGTAGGATATATAATGATTATTGGATATATGGGTTATGGAATTATGGATACAGTATTAAACAAAAAAGCTATATACCGTTATATTGTTAATATAATATTATTTTGTATTATACTGATGTCAATTGCTTTTTCAAGTAAAGAGATAATAAAAAGAGTTCTATATACAACACCATATTCTACTCAATTTTCAAATGAATTTAAAAATTATATCGAAGTTGGAAATAAAAATATTGTAGTTTTAGAAGAATCGTATTATAAGAGTACAATATCATATGTATTTTTAAAAGGATCTTTTTTACAAAACCATGTAGATACTTATTATATTGAAAATATGTATCCAAACCCTCAAGTAGATAATCATGGAATAGGAAATTATGAAAATTTTGAAAGAATTATTGAAAATAATAAAGATATTGATGCAATTATTGTATTAGATGCAAATTTAAATCGAAAAAACTATCAATATGTAGAGAAATTTTATGAAGATAATAAACTTGAGTATAATAAAAAGGAATATGGAGATGGTATTATTGTTTATGAGAAATCTGAAAGATAAATTAATTAAACTAAAAGATAAAATAATAGATAAAAAAGAAATTATAGTTATAATTGCAATAGTAATAATATCACTGTTTCCTTTATACTATCCTGGCTTTATTTATACACATGATGGAATAATACATTTATTTAGAACACAAGGAGCATATCAGAATTTAACCAATTTAGATATATTTAATAGAATTTATTATAATATGATAAATGGACAAGGTTATGGTTGGGGGATTTTCTATCCTCCACTATCTGCTATAATTCCAGCTATATTTATGTGCGTTGGTTTTTCATTATTTACAGCAGAAAAATTATTTATAATTGTGGCTAGTATTTTTGCAGGAATATTTGCTTACAAATTATTTATGGAATTATATAAAAATAAGTTCTGTGCAATGTTAGTTGCAATTATTTATGTATTATCACCATACAAATTAACACAAGCTCTAATTAGAGGAGCTATGGGAGAAATATTAGTATTTACATTTATTCCATTAATATTTTTAGGTTTAATAAAAATTTTAAAAGGTGAAGGAAAATATAAATATTATTTTATATTGGGTATGACTGGAATCATTTATTCACATGTTATATCTATCATATATACAACTATATTTGGAGCATTATTCCTATTATTAAATTATAAAAAATTATTCAAGAAAAAAGTTATAATAGATTTAATTATAAGTTCAGTTATAATTATAATATTAGCTCTGCCAGTGTTAATTCCAATGTTACAACATCAAATGAGTAATAACTATATAATTAGTAGTATACAAACAGATGTTAAAGATAGAGTTGTTCATCCAGGACAATTAATAGCAAGTAGTTTTGAAGGAAAAGAAGTTGAAAACACAAGTTATTATTCAAATGATAAAGAAATGAATTATATGATAGGTCTTCCATTTATAGTAATATTACTATTATTACCATTTATGTATAAGAAAATAAAAGAAGAAGATGGAATAGGAAATATTATTATTTTTGCAATATTATTATGTATAAGTATATTTATGATGATATTTCCAGGAATATGGAATAAAGTAAGTGTTTTAGATACAATTCAGTATCCATGGAGAATTTTACTATATTCTGTATTATTTATATCAATTATAACTGGATATATTATAAAGCAATTATTGAAAAAGGAAAATGTATATACTATATTTATATTAATTGTTTCATATTGTTTATTGTTTAGTTTTATGATTGGATCTAATGTTAGATTTGCTAAAACTTTATCAAGTGATTTTAATTTTGCAAATCAAGAATTAACTGATACAGATGATTATGGAAGTTTAAGTTTTTCTATTGGATTTGCTCATGAATATTTACCCAATAATATGAATACAGAATATATAATAGAAAAAGGAAAGAATATTGATATACTAACTGGAGATGCTGAAGTAATAAGTAATTCAAGAGAAAATAATAAATTAAATATAAAATTGAAAAATAAAGAAGAAAATACAAAAATAGAATTACCATTAATATATTATGAAGGATATAGTATTATATTAAAAGATACATCAGGTGAGGAAAAAAATATTGATTATCAAATGAGTGAAAAAGGATTTATTGTTATAAATATAGATAAAGTTTCTGAATATGAAATTTTGATTAACTATACAGGAACTACAATATATAAAATTTGTGATATAATAGCAATAATTACTTTAGTTATTTATATTGTATATATAGTAAAAAGAAAAAATAAGGAGTAATAAATATGAAAGATTTAATTACAATAGTTGTACCTTGCTATAATGAAGAAAAAGCATTACCATACTATTATAATAAAATGAAAGAAATTATGCAGAAAATGGAAAATGTTAATTTCGAAATAATATTAGTTAATGATGGGAGCACAGATGGAACCGTATCAGAGATGAAGAAACTTGCTCAAAAAGATGATAGAATAAAATATATAGTATTATCTAAAAATTTTGGAAAAGAAGCTGCAATGTATGCAGGATTTGAGCACTCAAAAGGTGATTATATTGGGGTTATGGATGTAGACTTGCAAGATCCACCAGATTTATTAGAAGATATGTATGATGAACTAAAAAAAGGAGAATATGATTGTGTTGCAACAAGAAGAACAACAAGAAAAGGTGAACCACCAATAAGAAGTTTTTTTGCAAAAATGTTTTATAGATTAATTAATAAAATTTCTAAAACAGAGATGGTAGATGGAGCAAGAGACTATAGATTAATGACAAGACAAATGTTAAATGCTATAGTAAATATGAAGGAATATAACAGATATTCAAAAGGTCTATTTAGTTTTGTTGGATTTAATACTAAATGGCTAGAATATCAAAATGTTGAAAGAGTGGCAGGAGAAACACATTGGTCATTTTGGAAATTATTTAAATATGCATTAGAAGGTATTACAGCTTTTTCAACAGTACCATTAGTAATATCATCAATAATTGGAATTGTATTCTTTTTTATATCAATCATAGCAATTATATATATAATTATTAATACATTATTATATGGAAACCAAACTAGTGGATGGCCTTCTATGATTTGTATAATATTTATGGTTACAGGAATCCAACTATTTTGTATAGGAATAATTGGGCAATATTTATCAAAGATTTATTTAGAAGTGAAAAATAGACCAATTTATATTATTAAAGACACAAATATAGAATAGAAATATGGTGAAAAATAAAATAGGGGAGTATATGTATGGAAAAAATAAAGGATATAATTATAGAAAATAAAACTAAAATATTATTTACAGCGATATTAATAATAGCCATATTTGTAAGAATATATAAAGTACAAGAAATTCCTCATGGATTAAATGTGGACGAAGCTGGAATGGCATATGATGCATATTGCTTAGCAAACTATGGAACAGATAGATATTTAAATCACTTACCAGTATATTTAATAAACTTTGGTGGAGGGCAAAGTGCATTATATGCATATATTACAAGTATATTAATAAAAATTATGGGATTTAGTATTTTTACAATAAGATTACCTGCAATTGTCTTAGGAATACTTGCAATTATAGCATGTTATTTTATGACAAAAGATAAATTAGGAGAAAGGTTTGCTTTAGCATTTATGGCACTAATTGCAATATGTCCATGGCATATTATGTCATCAAGATGGGGATTAGATTGCAATTTATTGGCACCGATGTCAATAATATCAATATTCTTATTATCAAAAGCAAAAAATACAATTGGATATATTATTGCAGGAATTAGTTTTGGATTAACTCTATATACATATGCCTTATCATATATAATATTGCCAATATTTCTAGCACTTTCTATAATATATATGTTATATACAAAAAAAATAAAATTCAAAAATGTTGTGATAATGGGAGTTCCGATTTTTATATTTGCAATTCCATTAATGCTAATGTTATTAGTTAATAATGGTATTATTGAACAGATAGACAGTTTTATTACAATTCCAAAATTATTTTCTTATAGAGGAACTGAAATAAAACTTTCATTAATAAGAAATAATATAAGTTTTTTTAAGACAATGTTTACAAACGACACTTTAGTATATAATGCATTACCAGAGTATGGAACAATTTATTTATTTGCAATATTTTTAAGTATATTTGGCTTTTTTGTAGAAATAAATAATTTAGTACGCAATATAAAAAACAAAAAATTCGAAATTAATTCAATAATATTGTTTTTATTTATAGCGGGAATAACATGTATGTTAATTATAGATGATCCCAATATTAGTAAAGCAAATGTAGTTTTTATTCCTTTATTATTTTTTGTAACTACAACAATACAACATATATATAGAAATTATAAAACATTCTTTTATATAATTATTATTTTATATGTAATTAATTTTATAAGCTTTTCAAATTTTTATTTTAAAAAGTATGAAATTAAATATGAATATCAACCTTGTTTTGAAAGAGATTTAACAGATGCTCTAAATTATGTAGAAGATAAATTTGAAAAAAATAATATATGTATATATACATCATCACCAGAACCATATATATATACATTAGTAAAAAATAGAATTTCACCATATGAATTTAATGAAACTTTACATGAAGGACATAAAAATGACTTTTCTTATGGAAGATATTATTTTGGAAGATATTATTATGAAAATGAAGAATTACAAGATAATGCCATATATCTTGTAAGAGATAATGATAATTTAGTTGAAAATTTAAAAAACAATGGTTTTAAAATAGAACAGATTAAAAAATATATAATAGCATATAAATAAAATAGAATTGAGAAAAATAGGTGATTAAATATGAACGAAGAGAGAATAATTAGTCCCGAACTAGAAGACAATAAAGAAGAAAGACTAGAAACTTCATTAAGACCACAAACACTTAATGATTATATAGGTCAATCTAAAGTAAAAGAAAATATGAAAATATATATTGAGGCTGCAAAAAAAAGAGGTGAGCCTCTTGATCATGTTTTATTATATGGACCTCCTGGTCTTGGAAAAACAACACTCGCAGGTATTATTTCTAATGAAATGAATTCAAATATAAAAATAACATCAGGACCAGCAATAGAAAAAGCAGGAGATTTAGCAGCACTTCTTACAAACTTATCAGAATTTGATGTACTCTTTATAGATGAAATACATAGGTTAAATAAAAATGTAGAAGAAATATTATACCCTGCGTTAGAAGATTATACATTAGATATAATTATAGGAAAAGGACCAACTGCAAGGTCAATTAGGTTAGACTTACCTAAATTCACATTAATTGGAGCAACAACTAAAGCAGGTTCCTTATCTACACCTCTTAGAGATAGATTTGGAATAGTACATAGACTAGAGATGTATACAATAGAAGATTTAGCAACAATAATAAAACGTTCGGCAAATATATTAGAAGTATGTATCGATGACGAGTCAGCAAAAGAGATTGCAAGACGTTCTAGAGGAACCCCAAGGATAGCAAATAGATTACTAAAAAGAGTAAGAGATTATGCAGCAGTTTTAGGCGATGGAAATGTAACATTAAAATTAACAAAAGTAGCATTAAATCAATTAGAAATAGATGAAATGGGATTAGATGATATTGATAGAAAATTATTAGAAACAATGATAATAAAATATCAAGGAAAACCAGTTGGAATAGATACTTTAGCTACAACTATAGGAGAAGAAGTATCCACAATAGAAGATGTATATGAGCCATATTTGATTCAGATTGGATACATATCTAGAACTGTAAGAGGAAGAATACCACTTCCAGAAGCATATAAGCATTTAGGTATAGATTTTTTAGTAAATTAAAAAAATTGGCGCTTTTTTTTAGAGAGCGTCATTTTTGTGGTTATAATTAGAGATTTAACTCGTTGTAAGTTTAGCTAAAGTTTTTAAACAATTGGCATGTAAACTATCATACAGTTGTGAGAGTTCAGTTGGAGTTAAAGCTAAATAGTTGTTGCAGAACATTAGAATTCAAGGTGTCCAGAAGGGGTTCCCGGTAATTAAGAGTCTTAGTAACAGAAACCAAGTTTTCTCCAAATATATGGTAATAAGATTTCTCAGCAGCAGTATTTTTCTCCTTAAACGAATGTTCAAGCCATTCACGATGTTTGACTAGTTCAGGGCAGTTTATAAAGAAACGCTGATCAGGTGTTGTAATACCAATACTCCAATAAATACTTAGTTAAACATATGGACAGATTTTATGGACAGATGTATAATTTATATATAAGCAATGTTATAAATATCAAAGAAAAAAGATATATACAAATGGTATTTTGAAATAAAAATAGAAAGAAGGACAAAAATGAATAAATCAAAGAAAATATTAATTAGTGTACTTGGTGTAGTTAGTATAATACTAATATTACTAATAGTATTTAGCATATGTAACTTGAATCAAGAAGTATCAACAACTTTTACAGATGTAGAAGTAGAGGAAAATGTAGAAGAACCAATAAGTGAGTATATAGTTACAGAATGTATAGAAGATTTAGAAAATGAAGAAAATGAAAAAGAACACAATATAGAAGTGCAAAACACTGTAGAAAATACAATGAAATCTGTACAAACTAGCAATACTACAAATAATCAAACACCTTACTACATAAAAATAAATTATGGAGCACAAGTAGTAACTATTTATGGAAAAGATGAACAAGGAAATTATACCATTCCTATAAAAGCTATGGTATGCTCTACAGGAACATATACACCAAAATCAGGAGTGTATTCAATCCCAGCGAGATGGAAATGGTTAGGACTTCAAGGAAATGTATATGGTCAGTATTGTACACAAATAAATGGAAATATCTTATTTCACTCAGTACCATACTTAAGAAAAGGTGATACTGCAAGTTTAGAATATTGGGAATATGACAAATTAGGAACATATGCTTCAGCTGGTTGTATTCGTTTAACTGTAAAAGATGCTAAATGGATTTACGATAACTGTGCAAAAGGAACAAAAGTGGAATTTTATAGTAGTTCAGATGCAGGACCACTTGGAAAGCCATCTGCCAAAAAAATATCTTCTTATCCAGATAACTTAAGAAACTGGGATCCAACTGATCCAAGTATAGATAACCCATGGTTAAATTATAATGAACAGATAACACAAAAGCCTACTAACAATCAAACAACAAATACATCGACTAACACAACAACAGATACATCGACTAACACAATAACAGATATAGTGAATGATACAACAACAAATACATTGACTAATACAACAACAGATGTGATGACTAATACAATAACAAATACATCGACTAATACAACAACAAATATAGTGGCTAATACAATAATAAATGCAACTAAAAATACAACGACCAATACAATGACCAATACAACTATAAACTAAAACTATGGCCATGGCATTTGTGCCTAGCGAAGCAACGAAATGGAGGATTACATGGATAATATAGCAGTATTAATACCTTGTTATAATGAAGAATTAACAATAGGAAAAGTAATAAAAGATTTTAAAAAAGAACTGCCAGATGCTAAAATTTATGTTTATAACAATAATTCAAAAGATAGAACTTGCAAGATAGCAAAAGAAAATGGTGCAATTGTAAAAAATGAATATAATCAAGGCAAGGGTAATGTTGTAAGGAGAATGTTTAGGGAAATTGATGCAGATATTTACATTATAGTAGATGGTGATGATACATATCCTGCAGAAAAAGTACACGAACTAATAGAACCAATAAAAAATGGAACTGCAGATATGTGTTGTGGTGATAGAATATCAAATGGTTCATATAAAAAGCAAAATAAAAGAAATTTTCATAAGATTGGAAATAGTGTAGTAAAAGATACAATAAATATAATGTTTAATACAAATTTAAAAGATATAATGACAGGATATAGATGTTTTAATAAAATGTTTGTTAAAAATATGCCTGTTATGAGTAAAAATTTCGAAATAGAAACAGAAATGACATTATATGCATTAGATAGAAGAATGATTATAAAAGAAATACCTATAGATTATAAAGATAGACCAAATGGAAGTAAATCTAAATTAAGTACTATCAAAGATGGAATAAAAGTATTAAATACAATAGTAAAAATGTATAAAGATTATAAACCATTTAAATTTTTTGCTACAATCGCAATAGGTTTATTTATCTTAGGGTTAATAATAGGTATTCCAGTTATAGTAGAATTTATAAAAACAGATTATATTACTAAATTACCATCAGCTGTACTTGCAACAGGATTTGTAATATTATCAGTTATAGTAGCACAATGCGGAGTGATATTAGATACAGTAGTTAAACATCAGAAGCAAAGAGATGAACTTAATTTAATAAATTATTACAAAAACGAAAATAAAAATTATGAGGAGTGAATTTTATGAAATTATTAATGCATACATGTTGTGCACCATGTAGTGTATATTGCATAGAACACTTAAGAAAAGAAGGAATAGAGCCAACTCTATATTGGTATAATCCTAATATTCATCCATATATAGAATATAAAACAAGAAGAGATACATTAAAAGAATATAGTGAAAGTATAAATGTAAAAGCCATATTTGAAGAAGAATATGGCTTAGATACATTTTGCAAAAATGTAATTAATGATTTAGGTAATAGATGCAAAAATTATTGCTATAAAGTAAGATTAGAACAAACTGCAAAATATGCAAAAGAAAACGGATATGATGCAATAACAACTACTCTTTTTGTAAGTCCATATCAAAAACATGAAGTACTTAGACAAATGATGCAAGAGATTGCAGATAAATATGATTTGGAATTTGTATATAGAGACTTTAGAATAGGATTCAGAGAAGGACAAGCAAAAGCAAGAGAGCTTGGGTTGTATATGCAAAAATATTGTGGATGTATTTTTTCGGAGGAAAGTAGATATAATTGCCACAATCAAGTAAAACCAGAATTACCAGAGGGTTACGAGCTTCCTAGTAGAACGAATATACAAGTAAAAAGGATAGAAAATAAAGAAGACTACATAGACCTATTATTAGAAGCAGATCCTTCAAAAGATATGATTTCCAAGTATTTGAACGATTCTGATGTCTATGGATTAAAAATTGGTGAAGAAATAGTTTCTTTAGCAGTAATTTTGCCTATTTCTAAAAATACATTAGAATTGAAAAATTTAGTTACCAAAAAAGAATATAGAAATAAAGGATATAGCAAAAAGCTATTAAAGTCATTATGTGGTAATTATAAACAGAAATATAGTAAGATGTTAGTAGGAACAACAGAAAACAATATTCCATTCTATGTTAAGCAAGGTTTTGATAAATATGAGAAAACAATAAGGAATTTCTTTATAGATAATTATAAAGAAGAAATATGTGATGGAGATTTACATTGTACAGATATGTATTATTATTCAAAAGATTTAAAGAAGATAAAGAAAGATAACTAGTAAGTTGAAAGGAGAAAATTTAAGATGAAAACGATAGATGGAAAGAAAGTTATATGGGAAACAGACAATTTTATAGTAGTTGCAGCAAATCACCCTTTTATTTCAAGAGAAGAAGGCGGACATATGATGATAAGAGCAAATGGTGATAAATATAGATATGATTCACGTTTAGATTTTTCTCCAAATGAAGTTTTAGAACAACAAAGATTGTGTCAAATGATTTGTGAAGCATATAAAATTGCAATGGAAAAAAGAAATATTAAAATTGTGAGAATTAATTTTTTTGAAGCGGGTAATTGGGCTTGGAAGAAAGAGGAAAATGGTAATTTCTCAAAGCCATACTATCATGAACATATTTTTGGAAGAACAATTAATGCTAAAAAACAGAAATTTCCAGATGCACCATATTTACCAGATAGAAAAAGTGGATTTTATGATGGATTTGAACCACTTAATGATGATGATATAGAATATATTATAAAAGAAATGAAGAGACTTGAAAATAGTAAAAAATACATTAATAGTATTTGGAAGTGCACCAATATTTAATTGACATAGCTTATAATTTGCATAATATAAAAAGAAGAAAATTATGATAAATAAGGAGGAAAATATTTGGATAAGAACAAGTAAAGTGTACAAAAACACTTTACATAAACAAAAAACAATGGTATAATATAACGTATTGAAATATTAAATTTAAAAGGATGGTATGATATGAAAGCAAGAATCCCAAAAGATAATATAAAAACTCCTGCAATAGTTGAAACAGATAAACCATGTAAGAAAAAAGGATTTAGTAAACAACCAACAATAAAGGAATTAACAGAAGCTATAAAACCAAATATTGAAAGCGATTTTAAATATATGATTGAACAAAGTGAAGATGAACAAGCAATTATAAGTACATTAAATTCTATGTTAGGAAAGCAATATATTAGTAAGTTTAAACCAAATACACCGTTAATGAAACAATGTGTAAAATTATGTGTTTACAGTTTTATAAGAGAAAGGATAAAGAGTAAAGTACAAAGGGATATAAAGAATGTACTAGAAAATGGAAATCATTCAGAAATAGAGGTATTAGATAGAATTCAATCACCTGAATATCTAGAAGGGCTAAAGCCAATGGCATCTGATGAATTGTTTAAATTAATTAAAGAAACAGTAGATAATTTTGCTCGGAAGAAGAAGAGAAGAAATTGAAAATGGATTTTTAAAAAATGTTAGTGAATATACAGATGGTTTTAGATTTTTAGCAGAAGATAGGCTAATTTATAGTGCTGAAACAGGTAAAAGAAGAATAAGAAAATTTGATGATTTAGAACAATATAAAAGATTTGCAGAACTACAAGAAATGATAAGATTAAAAATGCAATTATTAAAAAAGAATGAAATGGGAGCAATACAAGAAGTATTAAGTGATCCAGAGAGCAAAATCGATGATACTTCTAGAACAATATTAAGAACAAGAGAAAAAGTTTTAATTGAAAAAGGAATAACTTCAGAATATGAAATTTAATATAAATAAAAAAATTACTAGGTATCATAATATCTAGTAATTTTTTTTATATCATACCTTTGTACTGGATTATTGCATAAGAATATCAAATAGTAGAAACAAATCTAAGTAAAGGCTATTTATTAGTTGACCCATAAGTTACAAATATGATAGAATCTAAAACAAATATTATCATATCGTAATAAAAAGAGGTACTATGAAAGAAGCCAAATCATATATAATTACATTTATAATAACAACTATAATATTAATAATTACTCTTACAATATCATGTATGATTCCAAGTTCACAAATAAAAAACAACGTTATAGAATCAAGCAAAATTTTAAAAAGCGAAACTTGGAGAAGACATATAGGAAATATGTATGCAGATAATTTAACAGAAGAATTGATGGTTAATATTGCATATTCAATAGATAGTAATGAGCCATTTTATTCAAGTATAGTGGCAAGAAGAAATTATTTGCCAGGAATAACTACAAATGTATATCCAGACTCTTTACAAGATATAGAATTAGCAACAAATTATGATGCAGAATATGGAACATCAGATTTGGAAGAAATGCTAAAAGAAAAAGATATAGATTCATATGAATATACAAGATATTGGCATGGATATTTAATTATATTAAGACCATTATTACTTATTTTTAATATAGAAGGTATACGATATCTATTTAGTTTTATTATAATAGTAAGTACAATAATTATGCTAATTTTACTATATAAAAAATTTAATATTAAAGTTATGCTCATATATCTAATTTCTCTTTTAGGAATTGATATTAGTATAATGGGAATAAGTCTACAAGGTTCATTTTGCTTTATTATAGCAATCATATTTAATATTATTTTACTAATGCAAAAGGAAATAAATATAAACAAAACCATGAATATGTTTATGGTAGTACGGAATTATAACATGTTATTTTGATTTTTTAACCACTCCAATAATAACTTTATTTATGGGAGTTTCAACTATTCTTTTGATGTTAGATAAAAAAGATTTTAAAGAAAAAATGAAAATTCTAATAAAAACATGTTTTTTCTGGGGAATAGGATATTTCTTAATGTGGATGTTGAAATGGACTATAACAGATTTGATATACCAAAAAGAAACATGGCAAACAGCAATATATCAAACTATATTTAGGATAAACTCTGTTCAATATAGTGGAGCAAGTATTTCTCATTTAGATACTATTAGATATAATTTACAATGGTTATTATGTACAAATATAAACTACTTAGGAATAGGACGGAATTCCAGGCTTAGTATTGCCAGTTATAATTATTGTGTGTAAGTTAATTTCAGATAAGAAAATAATAGTTACTAAAGAAAATATAATAAATGCAATTCCATTTTTAATTATTGCAATCAGTCCAATTATATGGCTATTATTAATGAATAATCATTCATATTATCATAACTATTTTACATATAGAAATTTATTAATATTTTTATTAGGTATAAATTTATTTATTGTAAAATGTATGCAAATACAAGTTACAAAAAAGAAAGGTACATAAATGAATTTTCATAAAAGAGACAAAAAGGTATTATCAAAAATAGTATTAATAATAATTTCACTATTACTATATAATACATCAATTTTATTAATTAAAGAATTAACAGATCTAGATGAATTATGGAATTTTAATTTTGCAAATAATATGGCAAATGGATTAATTCCATATAAAGATTTTAATATGATTCAGATGCCATTACTTCCAATGTTAGTCTCTATATTTTTAAAAATATTCAGACAAGAAGTAATGGTAATGAGATTTTTAGCTGTTTTACTAATAACATATATAGAAATTACTGTGTTTTTTATATTAGATAAATTAAAAGTAAAAGATTATATAAAATATTTAATTTTAATATTTATATGTTTTATTATTACACCATATATAGCTATAGATTATAATTATTTGATACTAGCAATATTATTAACAATAATTTATATAGAGATAAAAAGCTATTTAAGAAACGAAAAAATATTAGTATACAATTTTAAAATAGATTTTATAATAGGAATACTGGCAGGTTTATGTTTTACTTCTAAACAAAGTACAGGAATGTGTATTATTTTAGTAGCAGTTTTGTATAAATGTTTAGAAATAAGAAGTAAAAAAGATTTAATAGAATTTATAAAAATAGTATTTACAAGAGTAATAGGATCATTAATTCCAATAGTTATTATTTTAATATATTTAATAATTAATGGAGCAATTTACGATTTTATAAGTTATTGCATATTAGGAATAAAAACTTTTTCGAATTATATACCATATATAAATTTAATAAAAAATTCAGGATTTTTTATTAAAATTTTAGCTGTTTTAATTCCAATAATAGTTATATTAAATTTGGGGTTATATGTAAAAAAGAAGAATAAAATATTATTTATTTTGTCAGTTTATACAATAGCAAGTATGATAGTTATATATCCAATTGCAGATAATGTTCATTTTCTAATTGGAATTTTTCCAGGATTTATTAGCTTAGCATATTTTGCAAATATATGTATAAATAAAATATTAAGTAATGAAAATATAAAAGAATTTTTGGGAGATTTTTTTAAAATAGCAATATTATTAATTAGTATTGTTTGTCTAATATACTCAATAAATATATATGTAAAATCAAATAAAAATTATGAACTTAAACATTTTAAATTTACTATTATGAATGAAAATTATATTAAATCAATAAAGAATATTGGAGAGTATATAAACTCATCACAGAAAAAAGTATATATTTTAGATGCAACTGCATCAGTTTATATGATTCCAATAGACAGATACAATAAAGATTATGATATGTTCTTAAAAGGGAATCTTGGAAAAGATGGAGAAGAAGGACAAATAGAAAAACTAAAAAATGAAGAAAATGCTATAATCTTAATAATGAATAGTAAATATAAAAGAAATTGGCAAAATCCCGAAAAGGTGAGAAACTATATTATAAATAATAAAGAAAAAACAGGAGAGATTGGTAACTTTGAAATTTATGAATAAATTAAAACAAAATAAATCTTTAATTTTAATAATATTATTAATTTTATTTGGAGCTATTATAAGGGTTGTATTAATTGATAAAGTTCCAAATGCTCTAAATGTAGATGAAGTGTCAGCTGGATATGAAGCGTATTCAGTATTAAATTATGGTGTTGATAGGAATGGTAATTTTTTACCTGTACATTTTGTGGCATGGGGAAGCGGTCAAAATGTATTATATTCATATATCATGATGCCATTTATTTTGATATTTGGGTTAAATGTATTTTCTATTAGACTACCAATGGCTTTAATAGGTATTTTGGCGTTATTTTTATTTTATAAATTAATAAAAAATGTAGAAAATAAAAAAGTAGCCATTATTGGTCTTGCTTTTTTAGTAATTTGCCCATGGCACATAATGAAAAGTAGATGGGGATTAGAATCAAATATACTTCCAGAATTAATTTTACTTAGTTCATTTATACTAATTAAATATATTAGAACTAAAAATGCTAAACTATTATATTTATTTGCTGGAGTACTTGGTATTTCTACATATGCATATGGGACATCATATTTTTTTGTACCAGTATTTTTAGGAATAACTTTGATTTATTTATTATATAAGAAAAATATAAAAATAAGTCAAGCTATAAAAACTTTACTAATAACAGGAATAATAGCATCACCATTAATAATTTTTACTATTATAAATACATTTGATTTACCACAAATAAATTTAGGATTTACTACTATTCCAAGGCTTACAGCTAATCGTTATCAAGAGGTATCATCTGTATTTTCAGGTAGCTTTTTGAAAAATAGTTTAAATAATTTTATAGAATCAATTAAAATAGTAATGTTTCAAAATGACAAATTAGAATGGAATGCTTTGAAATGGTATGGAATATGCTACATTTTTTCAGTTCCATTCATGATTCTTGGAATATTTATAAACTTTAGAAAAAACGAAGAGAACATAAGTAAAAATATAATAAATATTTGGTTTATTTCTTCTTTATTATTGATGTTTGTTTGTGAGCCAAATATTAATAGAATAAATGTAATAATGTTTCCTATAATTTATTATGTAGTAATAGGAATAAGTGCTACCATAGAAAAATCTAGGAAATTAGTGCCAATAATTTTAATATTACTATACATATATAGTTTTATCAGTTTTGGTTTATATTATTTTAATAAAAATTTTGATGAAATGTTTGTATTTGAAGGAGGATTACAGGAAGTAATAGAGTATGTAGATAGTAAGGATAAAAAAATATATATAACAAATAAAATAAAAGAACCATATATATATGTACTTTTTTATACGAAAAGCAATCCAATAGAATTTAAAGAAACTGTTACATATTTTACAAAAGGTAGTAATTTTGAGGTTGTGAAGAGTTTTGGAAAATATAATTTTTATATTCCAGCTAATATGGTGAATGATGGGATTTATGTTATAAGAAAAGATGATATAGAGAAGATTAATTTAGATGGATTTGAAGTTAAGGACTTTGGAAAATATGTTGTTTTGGAATAATAGCCTATTATTGTCTGTATTTTTTAGTATGTGCCAGAGGTCCGGTTTAAGAAGTCTGATATATATATTAAAAAATTCCGTTCTCTAAGGCGTTTTAGTTTGGCACAGATTCAAATGATAGAGACACACTATAAACAGATACAATAATAGCGGCTCAGGGTCGAAGCTCCATTTTTTAATATATATATCAGACTTCTTAAACCTACTTTGAGGCTAAATTATATATTTTAAAGAATACATGTGTGAAAATAAAGGATTAAATAAAAGATTTTTGTGTAATTGTGAAACTGTTTTGAAAATTAAATGTTGATATATCAACGAAAATCAGATATGATATTAAAAATAATGCATTTTAACATATATATTATGAAAATTAATATTACTAAAATCGGAGGAAAAGACAAAAATATGTAAAAAATGTTATAGCAATATTAAGGAATAAGCGTTTCGTAAATAACTAAAAAAATATTTACAAGGAGGAAAGTAATTTTGAGTAGATTAATAGCAATAGATGGAAATAGTATTTTAAATAGAGCATTTTATGGAATAATGGGAAGTAAAATGCTAATGACTAAAGACGGAAAATATACAAATGCAGTATATGGTTTTTTGGCAATAATGTTTAAAGTATTAGAAGATTTAAAACCAGAATATATAGCAGTTGCATTTGACCTTAAAGCTCCAACTGCTAGACATAAATTATATGATGGATATAAGGCAACAAGAAAAGGAATGCCAAATGAGCTTGCAGAGCAAATGCCAATAATAAAAGAAATTCTGAAAGCAATGAATATAACAATAATAGAAAAAGAAGGTTATGAGGCAGATGATGTGCTTCGGTACACTTGCAAGACTTGGTGAAAAAGAGGGCTTAGATGTTACTATACTTTCTGGAGATAGAGATACTTTTCAACTTGCAACAGATAAAGTAACTATTAGAATTCCTAGAACTAAAATGGGGAAAACAGAGGTAGATAACTTTGATAAAAATAAAGTTTTAGAGATTTATGGAATAGAGCCCAAAGAATTAATAGAAGTAAAAGGTCTTATGGGAGATACTTCAGACAATATACCAGGAGTTCCAGGTGTTGGTGAAAAAACTGCTTTGAATTTAGTAAAAGAATATAAAACAATTGAGAATTTATACGAAAAAATTGAAGCAGGAGAAGATAACGTAAAAGGAAAATTAAGAGAAAAATTAGTAGAAAACAAAGATTTAGCGTTTCTTTCAAAGCAACTTGGAACAATTAATATAGAAGTTCCAATTGAAAACTCAATAGATTCTTTAAAAACTGAAGAATGGGATAATATAAAGGTATATGAAATTTTTAGAGAATTAAATTTTAAACGTTATATAGATAGATTTAATTTAGAAGGAAGTAGTAAAAAAGAAGAAAA
>OJMO01000120.1_pt1 | contig 60304 bp, 54 predicted proteins | sample 1597241 | NCBI WGS metagenome assembly OJMO01 (sample SAMEA2452129, study PRJEB22498) | human gut metagenome | biome: human feces; feature: human gut; material: feces | place: Australia | collected 2012 | reverse complement strand
GTCAATGACCGCCGCTACAACATTTGACATTAATTTCATAGTAAATAAATATTATTTGTATAAATATAATTATAATACTGTATTAATTGTATTTGTATTATTTTCATTATCATTTTTATAATTCTCTTCATAATATTTATAACCTGAAACACCTGCTATTGCAATTAATATTAATATTGTTATAACAACTATTATTATATTTGCTTTTTCTACTGGTTTGCTCATTTTTTATCTCCTTTTAAATTATTTTAGCTTTTGTTGTTCCTTCATATAATTTTATATTTACTTCGTCTCCGATATTCAATTCTTTTTTACTTTTTACTATTTTTCCGTTTTTCTCCATAATAGAATATCCTCTTGATAGTGTTTTTAATGGACTTAAAGCATCTATTTTTTCTACCACATTTTGAAATTCGGAACGTTTTTGCATTATTTTTAGTTTGAATTTATTTTCTATATTTTTTTCTTGTGTATCAACATGCAAATAACTTTCATTTATTCTTTGTAATGGTTCTTTAAATACTCTTCTTGTCATGCATTTTTCGTATTTTAGTCTTTTATACTCTAATTGTTTTTTTAATGCAACCTTATATCTATTATTATATGAGTTTAGCTTTATTTTTAGTTCATCTATATCTGGTACTGCAAGTTCTGCCGCTGCGGATGGTGTTGGTGCTCTTAAGTCTGCAACAAAATCTGAAATTGAGAAGTCTGTTTCATGTCCTACTGCAGATATAACTGGTAATTCTGAATTGTAAATTGCTCTTGCTACAATTTCTTCATTAAATGGCCATAAATCTTCTAATGAACCTCCTCCTCTAGCTACAATTATAATATCTGCTAAATTTCTCTCGTTCATTAAATTTATAGCATCAGCAATTTTCTTACCTGCACCTTCTCCTTGAACAGGAACAGGCAATAATTTTATATATACATTTGGATTTCTACGAGTAGATACATTTATTATATCTCTTATTACAGAACCCGTTTCAGATGTTAATACACCTATTCTTTTTGAATACAATGGTATTTTCTTTTTATGAGATTCTGCAAATAATCCTTCTTCATTTAACTTTGCCTTTAATTTTTCGTATTCTTTGTATAAATCTCCTATACCTTCTTGTTGCATTGCTTTACAGTATATTTGATAAACTCCATCTCTCTCAAAAACAGAAACTGTTCCTAAAACAATAACACTCATTCCATCTTTTGGAACAAAATTCAAATGTGGTGTATAGCTTTTAAACATTATACATTTTATTAATGAATTATTATCTTTTAATGTGAAATACATATGTCCTGTATAGTGATGTTTAAAATTAGATATTTCACCTTTAATTAATACATTGTTTAAATATTCATCTTGATCAACTTTATTTTTTATGTATTTATTAAGCTGACTTACACTTATTGGTTCTGGCTTCATTTGTTCCTCCAATTATTCTTTAACTATGTTTGCTAAAACTCCATTTACAAATGATGAAGATTTTTCTTCTCCATATTTTTTTGCAAGTTCTACTGCTTCGTTTATAGCTACTTTAAATGGTGTTTCTGTATATGTAATTTCATAAATAGCTACTTTTAGTACTGCAAGTTCTACTTTTGATATTCTATTTATATTCCAATCTTTTTTTAAATTGTTAGATATTTTTTCTTCTATTTCTTTGTTATTTTCAATAATTCCGTTTGCAATATTTTTTAAATACTCTGCAACTTTATTATCACCATTGCTATTGTTTTCTACAAACAATTCAATAGTTTCTTCATCATATTGTTTTTGAATTTCTAAACTATATATTAATTTAAATGCTAATTCTCTTTTAGATGATCTGTCCATTTTTACCTCTCTTTACATTCTATCTATAAAATTTTTTAATTTTTCTTTTACTTCATATTTATTCTTTTGAATATAATTTCCTCCAAACATTCCAATACAAATTAATATAATTCCAACTATTAATTTATATAGGCCTGTACATAAAATTAATATTGCAACAATTGCTCCAATTATTGCTCCTCCAAATTCTGACATAAATTTTTTGAAACCATCCATAATTAATACCTCCATTTGTTTTTTATAGCAATGTACGGACAATGCCTAACATTGTCCATACCATACATAATTATTTTAATTCTTGTTTATCTTCAGAAGCTATATTTCTTATTTTTATATTTACCTCTTTAACATCTAAATCTGCTGTTTTCTTAATTGCTTCTTTAATTCTGTTTTGTAAATTAACAGATAAATCTTTTATAACTGCATTTGGTCTTACAAATAATTCAACATAAACTCTTAAATTACTTTCTTTGTCTAAAACAACTCTTGTTGTAACATTTTCTGTACTTTCAAATCCTTTTGCAACACCATTTACAATGTTAACTAATGTTTCTTTTGATACTATTAATTTTCCATTATCATTTTCAAGTAATACACCATTTCCACTTTTAACAGAATCTTTACTTGAAGAATTGAAAAATATACATTTTATTGCTAAAAGAATAAATACTACAGAAACTCCTAATAAAATATTGCTATATGTGCTATTATTAAGTATTTGATTTGCAAATGTATTTACTGTTCCTAAACGTAACCATCCAAAAACTAATAAACAATTTATAATAGAAATTACTATCATTACTATTGAAAATATTACTAAAGATATTTTTTCTAAAAATTTCATATTTGTTTCCTCCATTATCCTTTGTTAATTATTGTTCTTTATTTTCTTCTACTTCTTGTGTATTTTCTTTTTCGTCATCATCTGGTGTATGAACGCCTTGAACATGGACATTTACTTCTAAAACTTTTAATCCTGTCATATTTTCAACTGCTTTTTTAACTCTATTTTGAATTTCAAAGGCTATATCTGGAATTCTTGTACCATATTCTACTATAATATTTACATCTATTTTTGTTTCTTTTTCTCCAACTTCAACTTTAATACCTTTGCTAAAGTTTTTCTTTCCACTTAATACTTCTGTTATTCCTCCTGCAAAGCCACCTGCCATTGCAGATACACCTTCAACTTCTGATACAGCTTTTCCAGCTATTATAGAAACAACGTCATCTGAAATTTTTATTGTATTTTCAGCTGTTTCACTTTCTAAAACTTCATTTAATTCTTCTTTATTATTATTTTCTTCCATAAGAATACCTCCTAAAATTTTATTTTTCATAAGTTTAATTTTTTTCGTATTTATAGTATATCAATATTTTTTAATATTTACAACAATCTGTATGTTTTTTATACAATTTTTTTAAGTTATGTGATGTTATTACTGGATCTATTCCTTTTTCACTTACTTGTGTATATACTTCCGTTAAAAATTCTTTTAAATTGTCATTTAGCGGTGACCTACTTTTCTCTTTTTCCCAATATTCTAGTTGTGAACTTTTTTTCCAGTTTATACCGTTATATACTAGTCCTGCTGCTAACGTATCGCATACCATTTCCACTGTATATTTATATGGCATTATTGGTCTTGGAATTTTTGACCTTGGATCGTTCCAATATTCTGGATGATGTTTATTTCTTCCTTTATGGTGTAACCATGCTTTAGAATAACCATTTGCTTTTTTTGCTGCAACTATTGGACTACTTGTTCCCTGATAATATTTTACAGACTCCCAAAATTCTGTTGGTGAAAATTTTGATAAATCATGAACTAAACCTCTAAATGGTATTCCTGCTTTGCAACATAATTTAAAAACAACCCATTTGTGAGTACATACTGTATTTAAATGCTTAAATATATTTACTACTACCATGTATTCCTCTTTTCTATTTATTCAAATTTTTTTCCTACTTCTAATTTGTTTCCTCTTAAAAAATCACACGCATTCATTCTTTTTGAATTTTCTGGTTGAATAATATTTATCTTTAATGCTCCATCTTTTGTTTTTACATATAAGCCTTGTTTTTCATTTGAAATTAAAATTGTTCCTGCCTCTTCGTTTTTATTTTCAATACTATTTTCCTCGTCTATTTCCACTGACCAAAACTTATATTTCTTTCCATCTAAAAATGAATATGTTCCCATTATAGGATTTAGTCCTCTAGTTAAATTTTTAATTTCTAATGAGGTTTTTTCTTGCCAATTTATTTTAGATAGTTCTTTATTAAGCATTGGAGCCATTGTATAATTATCTCCTTGTTTTGTTCTTGTTATAGTTCCATCTTTAATTTTATTTAAAGTTTTTACTAAAACCTTTCCTCCAATAACAGATAGCCTATCCCACAACTCACCTGTTGTTTCGTTTTTATCTATATCAACTTTTTCGCAAATTAAAATATCTCCTGTATCCATACCTTCATCCATTTGCATTGTTGTTACTCCGGTTTTACTATCTCCATTTATTACAGCCCATTGAATTGGAGCTGCACCTCTATATTTAGGAAGAATAGATGCATGCACATTTATGCAACCATATTTAGGTATATCTAAAATTTCTTTTGGAAGTATTTTTCCATATGCTACAACACAAATAACATCTGGGTTTAATTTTTTTATTTTTTCAATAAATTCTGTATTTTTCTTTACTTTTTCCGGTTGATAGATTTTCAGGTTCTTTTCAAGTGCAAATTCTTTAACAGGAGAATAGCACATTTTCATACCTCTGCCTTTAGGTTTATCTGGATTTGTAACAACTCCAATAATTTCTTCTCCTGCCTCATAAATGCTTTTTAATGATTCTGCAGCAAAATCTGGTGTACCCATAAATAAAATCTTCAAAATAATTCCTCCTGATTAGTTAATGTTTTTATATTATCCAAGAAACAAATAATTTTATTTTCAAATTCCGTTCTCCAAACGTTTTAAGACATATAAAATATTCAAACTTTTGAGCCACGGTCTCTAATTATATGTAATAGTCGGGTCGAACTCGTTTTAAAATATAAATTAATTGTGTTCTATAAGAATTTGAGGTAAATAAATGAAGAAGATTGTTTTTGGTATTACTGGTTTAACACTTGGTGGAGCAGAAAGAACTTTAGTAGATATAGCAAATAGACTTTGTTATAGATACGATGTTACAATTTTTTGCTTATATGCTGGTGGTGAACTAGAAAAGGAATTATCAGATAAAATAAAGTTAATACATATATGCAAAAAAAGATATGATGAATTAAGTAAATTTGAACAAAAGTATATGGCACTCAAAATATTATTTAGTACGAAGTTTTTATACAAAACATATATATGGAGAAAGTTTGACAAAGAGATAGCTTTCTTAGAAGGCCCAATTACAAGAATTTTTTCAGTTGGAAAAGATAAAAAAAGGAAAATAGCTTGGGTTCATAATGACATTTCAAAAGTATTTGGAAAAAGCTTTAAATCTAAATTAAAAGCATTTATTGATAAATTTATATACAAAAAATATGGTACACTTGTATTTGTTAGTAATGATAACTTAAAGAAATTTGAAAGTACATATAAAACGAAAAATAACAAAAAAGTTATATATAATTTTATAGAAAAAGATGAAGTCCTAAAAAAATCAAATAGTAAAGTAGAAGTTAATTTTGATGATACAACAACAAATTTTGTATCTGTATGTAGATTAGTAGAGCAAAAGGCAGTAGATAGATTAATAAATGTACATAGCAAATTAATAAAAGATGGTTTAATACATAATTTTTATATAGTAGGAGATGGACCAAAAAAAGTAGACCTAGAAAATTTAATAAAAGAAAAAAATGTACAAGCTACATTTCATTTACTAGGTAAAAAGGAAAATCCATATCCATATATAAAAGAAGCGGATTACTTTTGTTTACTAACATATTTTGAAGGATACCCAATGGTATTAGAAGAAGCAAAAATACTAGATAAATATATTTTAATAACAGATACAGCAGCAAGAGAAACAGTAGAAAATTACAACAAAAGTAAAATATTCGAAAATACAGAAAAAGGAATTTATGAAGGCTTAAAAAATATATTAATGAATAATAATAATAATCTTGAAAATGAACATTCACAAGAACAATATGACAATAGAAATATAATTGAACAAATTTGTAAATTAATAGAAGAATAAAAGGAGATAATTCTAATGCTAAAAATTTCAATATTAACACCAACATATAATAGGGTGAAATTGCTACCACGTTTATATGATAGCATAGCTAGAAATTTAGAAGATAATATACAAATAGAATGGCTTATTATGGATGATGGCTCAATGGATAATACTCAAGAGGTAGTTGGAAAATTTAAAGAATATCCAAATTTGAAAATTAAATATTATTTTCAAGAAAATAGCGGGAAAATGAAAGCATTAAACAATTTAATGAAACGAGTAACAGGAGATTTAATTGTAGAGTGCGATTCAGATGATTTTTTTGCAGATAATAGTTTTAAATTAATAAATGAAGAATATGAAAAATGCAAAACAGATAAAGAACTATATGCAATGTGCTTTTTGAAATTTGACCAAGACGGAAATAATATAGGTAAAGAATTCAAATATGAAAAAACAACTATGTTTGATTTGTATTTTAAAGAAGGAGAAAATGGAGAAAAAGCTTTAGTATATTTTTCAGATGTTAGAAAACAATATGAGTACAAATTAGAAAAAAATGAAAAGTTTGGAACAGAAGCAAGACTTCATCATGAATTAGATGAAAAATACAAAATAAAGTGCATAAATGAACCGATAATGATATGCGAATATCAAAAAGATGGATATACTAAAAATATTAAAAAAATATTTAAAGAAAATCCATATGGATATTATGAATATTTTAAAGAAATATTAGAAAAAGACATGTCAGGTGTTAATTTTGGCAAAAGACTTTATGCAATAAAACATTATATATTATTCAGTTATTTAACAAAGAAAAAAATAGATATTAAAAATGTAAAAAATATTATAAATAAAGCTTTAATTATTTTACTGTATTTTCCAGGAATGGCGAAAAGTAGAAAATTTTGATATTTTTTTTATAATGTTTGCAAAAATAGTAGTATTATAGTAAAATGTAGAAAAAAATTAACAATGTAGGTGAAAAAATGAACAAAGACTTTCTATTTTCAATAATTATGCCAGTATATAACACTGAAAAATATATAGAAAAAAGCTTACAATCTGTATATGAAGCAATAGATACAGATTGTGAAGTTATAATAGTAAATGACGGATCAAAAGATGATTCTGAAAAAGTTATATTAAAGTTTCTTGAAAATTTACCAGAAAAGTTTAAAGATAATTTTGTATATACCAAAAAAGAAAATAAAGGCTTGGCAGATACCAAAAATGTTGGAATTGAAATGTCAAGAGGAAAATATATAAGCGTTGTAGATTCAGATGATTGCATAAGTAAAGACTTTTATAAAGTTGCAAGAGAATATATAAAAGAAGGCTATGAAATTATAATTTATGATGTATATGTAGTATTCGAAAATAAACAAAATGTAGATTATGCATCAAGAGCATATAGTGATTATAAAAAAGATTATTTAGCGGGATTATTAAATGGTGCAATTTCCGGTTCATCTTGTAACAAGATAATAAAAAAGGAATTGTATTCAGAACACCAATTTCCAGTAGGAAAGGAATATGAAGATACAGCCGTTACACCATTTATATTGTCAGAAACAAATAAAATAAAATATCTTCCATATGCAATGTATTATTACTTACAAAGAGGAAAATCTATTGTTGCAACAAATACATTAGAAATGGCTTTTTATAAAATATGTGAGAACATAAGCAAAGTTATATCAGAAAAAAGTAAAAATAATAATGAAGATGAAATATGTAAAAAATATGAATTTGTTATAAACGAATTTATAATAGATAGAATGTTAGATTATTTTATAAGTGATTACAATTTGAATAAAAAAGAATTTATTAATAATATAAAAGGTTTTTCTGGAAATAACAGAAATACTATAGAATACATAATAAAAAATAATCTAGTTAATAATATTCAAAATCATTATTCAGCAAGACAGAAAGAGATGTTAGTTAGAATTCTAAATTACTTAAAAAATAACGAATATAAAAATGTGGTAAAAGAGCTACAAAAGAGAAAATTATTGAATTATGCAAGAAAAATAATGAGTAATATGAAACAATTTATAAAAGCAATTTTAGGTAAATAAATGGAGGAATAAAATTGATAAAGAAAATACATTACTGTTGGTTTGGTGGAAAAAAATTACCAAAAGATGTAAAAAAATGCATAGCAACTTGGAAAAAAATGCTTCCAGATTATGAAATTATAGAATGGAACGAGGAAAAATTTGATGTTAATTCAGTTCCATTTGTTAAGCAAGCATATGATAATAAAAAATGGGCTTTTGTTAGTGATTATGTAAGAACATATGCTTTATATGAACAAGGTGGATTATATTTAGATACAGATGTAAAAATTTTAAAAAATGTTGAAGATATAATAGATAAAAATCTTGTGTTTGGATATGAAGATAGTGGATATTTTGGAACAGCGGTAATAGCGACAAACATAAAACATAATCCATATATAAAAGATATATTAGATTTTTATAATAATATAAAAGATTTTAATGTAGATATTATATATAATTATGCAAATCCTGCAATTATTACTAAAAGTATATCAAAATACCCTGTGAAAAAATTAGAAAATGGAGTAAAAATATTTAATAATGAAGTTTATGTGTATCCAAGAGATTATTTTTATCCTTTAAGTTATAATTATTCTGAAAAAATTTATACTAAAAATACATGTATGGTACATTTATTTAATGGAACTTGGACTGATAAAGGCGAGAGAAGAACAATAGGGTTATATAGAAAATTTGGACTAGGATTAGGTGGATTTTTAAATAACTGTATAAATTCAATTTTTATTGTTAGAGATGCTATAAAGAAAACAATAAAAAATATATTTAACTATTTCAGAATGAAATATTCAATATATTTTAACAGAAATAAAAGAGTAAATAGAATTAAGGAAAATCTAAAAAAATGTAAAGAAAATTATATTGCAATTTATGATCCAGACTATCCAAAACTTAAAGAGTGTTTTGATAAAAAGTTTGAAAACAATATAATAGATATTAGACAACAATATACTGAAAAAGAAGCTAAAATGATAGCAAAAGAAATTGTAAAAACTAAAGTAAATTTAGTAATATTTAACTCTTATTCAAAAGGATGGAATTACATTATTCAAGAGTTAAAGAAATTAAAACCAAAAATAAAAATAAAAAATATAGTATATTATAATAATATTTTATTAAGCGATGGTTATTATGCTGAAGTAAATAAAAATATATTAGATATGTATTTTAAAGAATATATTGATGAATTAGGATTTGTAGAACAAGAATTATATGAATTTTATAAAAATAAAGGCTATAATGCAAAAATGCTTTATTTAAATAAAAAAAATATAGAAAATGAAAAAATAGAAGTTGCAAACAAAAAAGTGAATTTCGAAAACTTAAGAATTGGAATGTATTTTAAATATGATAGGCAAATAGAGAATATATATAATCAATTAAGTGCAGTGAGTTTATTTGAAAATTCTAAATTAGATTGTACGCCTTTGAACTACAGAATTTCAGACTTAGCAAAAAAATATAATCTAACATTATCAGGCCTAACAAACTGGAATACCAAATATGAAATTGTAGAAAGAATGAAAGAAAATGACATAAATTTGAACATAACACATTCAAATTTAGTACCTAATATTATTTTAGAAAGCTTTGAAAATGGAATTCCATGCCTAGTAGGAAAAAATAGCAATTTATTTATAAATACAGAATTAGAACAATATATAGTTGTAAATAATCCTAATGATATTATGGAAATATACGAAAAAATAAAAAAGACATTGGAAAATAAAGAATTAGTTATGAAATTATATAGTAATTGGAAAGAAAAATATATTACTGAATCTAATAAAAGAATAGAAGAATTTATAAATAACTAATTAAGAAGGGAAGTTAAATGAAAAATAAAAAAGAAAGAAAAAGCAAAATTGAAAAAACAGATTTAATAATATTTTTAATAGTATTAATATTTTTTGGATTTGCATTATTAGGTTTTTATCCAGCGATAATGACTTCTGATTGTGTAGATCAAATATTGCAAGCTGAAAGTGGAAATTATAGAACAGCACATCCAGTTTTTCATACTTTTGTTATTGGAAATTTGGCAAAATTAGGAGGAGTATGGGTTCCAGCTCTTGTTCAAATAATAGTTTTTGCTCTAATATGGACATGGGGTTGCAAAGAAATAAGAAAAGAAAACAATTCTTCTAAATATAAAGCTTTTCAAATATTATTTACTATTTTTATAGCTATAATACCATTAAATTTTATGTATTCAATAACCTTATGGAAAGATATATTATATTCATATAGCTTTTTGGCAATGCTTATATGTTTATATGTAATAATAAGGAATAAATTCACATTAAATATAAAAAAGATTTTATTAACAACTATATCTATAGTATGTGTTATGAAGTTTAGATTAAATGGAGTTGCTGTTGGTGGAGTTATTTTTACTATATTAGTAATTTTTAATATCATATACCAAAAGAAAATAAAGGTAACAGCAATATTTATAGGATGCTTTGTAGTTATTTATGCACTAGCATCAATACCAGAAAATGTTTTAGTAAATAAACAAGAGAATGTAACAGCAGAAGGAAGTATATTCAATGGAACAATATTACACACAATTGGAGCAATACTAAATTCAGATGTACAACTTGAACAAAATGAAACAGAATTCTTAGATTCAATTTTAAATATTGAAGAATGGAAGAAAAATTATAATCCATATACAGCAAGTGGAATTGTATATAATCCTGAATTACACAGTGATGTGATAAATTCAACTGAAGGCAAAGAAAAATTAAATAATATAATAGTTAAATATACAAAAAAAGAACCAAAAATTGTATTTGAACATTGGGCAAATGTAAATTCAATTTGGTGGTCACTACATGAAAAAGGCGGAATGCATGGAATCGTTTTAACAAACGAATGGATAAGCTTTATGGAAAATGGAAGATTTGATACAAAACCAATATCTAATTTTACCAATAGAGCATTAGTAAAATATTCATATAAAACAATGTCAATATCAAAGATATATATAATGATGTATAGACCAGCTTTTGCAATTATGGTTTCAATTATATTCTTGATTCCAATTATAATAAGAGATAGAAAAAATGGAAAAGCTTGGAACATTTTGCTTATATTACCAATGTTATTAAATATAGGAACATATATATTTTTAATAACTTCTCAAGACCAAAGATATTTTTATCCATGCTTTATGACAGAATATTTTATAATTCTATTATTTGTAGGTGAATATTTTAAAACAAAAATAAAAAATAATGAAAAGGAAAACAAAAAAATGGACAAACCAAAAACTTTAATTATAATACCAGCATATAATGAATCTGAATCTATAGAAAAAGTAGCTAATTCCGTTTTTGAACAAAAAAATGAGAATGTAGATGTTGTTGTTGTAAATGACGGCTCAAAAGACAATACTGTTGAGGAAGCAAAAAAAACAAAAGCGATAGTTTTAGATTTGCCTTCTAACTTAGGAATAGGAGGAGCTGTACAAAGTGGATATTTATATGCATACAAAAATAATTATGATATAGCAATACAAATTGATGGAGATGGACAACACGATCCTAAATACATTTCAGAAATGATAAATATATTATCAACAGAAGATGTAGACATGGTTATTGGTTCTAGATTTGTTGAAAAAACAAGCTATGATCAAACATTCTTTAGAATGTTAGGAATTAATATAACATCTGCAATAATAAAATTATTCACAGAAAAGAAAATATATGATACAACATCTGGATATAGAGCAGTAAATAAAGATATAATAAAAGAATTTGTAGATTCATATCCATATGATTATCCTGAACCTGTTACAACAATGCAAATGATTTTAAAAGGAAAGAAAATAAAAGAAATACCTGTTGAGATGAATCAAAGAACAACAGGAGTTTCATCAATATCACCTTTAAAATCTGTAACATATATGATTAAAGTAACATTATCATTAATATTAAATAGCTTTAGAAAATAGGGGAAAAATATGAAAAAATTTATAAAAGAAAATAAATACAAGATAATTTTAACAATAATTGGAATAATAGTGTATTTTTTAATAGGAATAAAATACAATAATGTATTTAGATATTCTATTTTATTTACTACTATATATGGAGGAGCAATTTTTACTTCTAATATCTTTAAAAAAGATATTGGAAGTGCAATTCCAGTAAGTATAATGTCTATAATGGCAATTCTATATATTTTTGGAATAACAGGTTTATTAAAAACTGGTGCAATACTAATTGTAGTTATATACAATATATTAGGTGTATTTACACTAATTTTGAAATTTAAAAATAAAGAATTAAAGAATTTTTGCAAAAACTCAATTTCTGCTTCAGCAGTAATTTTCGCACTTTTCTTTATAGTTTTTGCTTGTACAACATATGGAAAGATGTTTAATATATGGGATGAATTTACACATTGGAGTTTGGCCTCTAAAAATATGTTTTATACAAATGCATTTGCTCTAAATGAAAATTCAACAATGGATTTTTATTATCCAGCAAGTTTATATCCACCAAGTCCAACCATTTTTCAATATTTTTGTTGCAAGGTAATTGGCGAATATAGACAAGGAATTGAAATTTTTGCAATGCAAATGCTAGGTTTTTCTTGCTTATTAAGTTTATTAAAAAATGTAAAAAGAAAAAATATTATTGCTGTATGTATCTCGACATTTATAGTTTTAGCTATTCCTTCAATATTTTGTGAAACATATTTTTATGCAACAATCTATGCAGATGCTTTACTTGGAATATTGATAGGATATATGTTTTTAGAATATTTTACTTCAAAGAAAGATAAATTTACATATATATCATTAGGATTGGCAGCATTTGTTTTATCAATTACTAAGCCAACAGGAATAGTTGCTTTATTAATTGTATGTGCATCTTTAGGTTTATATGAGTTATTAATAAAAATAAGAAATAAGATTATTAATAAAGAAAAACATTTTATAAATGTAATTTTTAATAAAGAAATAATTTTGATAGCATTGTTATTTTTAATTGGATTCATTACATTTATTAGTTGGCAAGTATATACAAGTTATGAGTTTAGTAAAAGAGATATAGAAGTACAAGAAAATGCAGATATAACAAAATTAAGTTATGAAGGAAATCCTATAAAATATTTACTTAGAATAGCATATAAAACAGCTATTACTGGCGTAAATGAATATGATACAGAAAGTGTTGTAAAAGATGTTAAATCTACAGAATATTACACAGAGCATTTATTTGATAAGGCACAATTTGGTTCTAAACCTTTTAATATGTCAATGTCAAGTTGGTTAGTTGTATTTATTCTGTCAAGTGTTGCAATTCATACATTTTATATAAAAAATAAAAGCGATAAAAATAAATTTGTTTTTATGGTAATTACCTTACTTGTAAGTTCAATACTATATTTCACTTTTATACAAGTAGCTTATTTGTTACAATTCTCAAATAATGAGGCAGTTGCACATAGTTCATTACTTAGATATGCAGGAACATATTTAATTGCAGTATTTATGACAATTGCTGGATTAGCAATTTATTATCTAGAAGAAAATAATAATATTAATAATAAAAAGGCAATTATAGTCTTAGGTGCAATAGTATTGTTATTTACACCAATGCAACCTATAGCAAATGAAATATTTGTTTCAGGTGCATATAACCAAGAAAAACAAAACCAAGTAAGTTTTATTAGAAATATTGCGGAAAATGTTAAAAATAATATCGATAAAGATGCTAAGGTATATCCTGTTCATCAAACAGCATCAAATGATACATATGTATTGATGTTTAAATATTTCTTAACACCAACATATGCTCAAACAACTCAAATGTTTCCTAAAAATGAGAATAATGCTATACTAGGTGCAAATAATGTAGAAGAATGGAAAGAAATTTTATATAATAGGTTTGATTATGTATATGTGTTAAACAGTGATGAATATTTTAATAGCAATTTTAATACAGCTTTTGAAAATAATGAGGTTAAAGAATGGACCTTATATAAAGTTGAAAAAAATAATGAAAATAAAGATATAAAATTAATTCCTATGGATATTTAATTTGGAGGTAAAAAAATGGTATATAATTTTGCAATTATATTTTCAATAATATTTATAATATTTATTTTGAATTTAGTAAGAAAAAATAAATTGGATGAAAAATATTCTATTTTATGGATTATATTTGGTTGTATAATATTAGCAGTATCAATATTTCCTGGAATAATAACAAGAATTGCACAAGTATTTGATATATATTATCCACCATCATTACTATTTTTAATAGGTTTTTTAATAATGGGAACATATATAGTTCATATAACAATGGTAATAACAAAACAAAATAAAATGATTGTAAAACTAACTCAAGAATTAGCGATTATAAAAGAAAAAAGCGAAGAAAAGGAGTAATCGAAAAAATGCTAGAAATGAAGAATCATACATTTGTAATTTGTGCATATAAAGAATCAAAATACCTTGAAGAATGTGTAAAATCAATAATTAATCAAACAGCAAAAAGTAATGTAATTATGGTTACATCAACACCAAATGATTATATAAAACAAATTGCGGATAAATATAATATTAAATTATACATAAATGAAGGAGAAAAAGGAATAGGACAAGATTGGAATTTTGGTGTTTCTAAAACAACAACAGATTATGTTACAGTTATTCATCAAGATGATGTGTATAAAGAAAATTATTTAGAAAAACTTATGAGCTATACTAATAAATATGATGATATTGTAATGTTTTTTACAAACTATAAAGAATTAAAAAACGGAAAAGTTATAAAACAAACAAGAAATTTGAAAATAAAAAACTTATTACTAACACCTGTAAAATTGTTTAGTAAATCTAGAAAAGCAAAAAGACTTTCTTTATCATTTGGTTCACCAATTTGTTGCCCTAGTGTTACATTAAATACAAAAATAGTAGGGAAAAAGCCTTATAAAACTGAATTAAAGTGCGATTTAGATTGGGATACTTGGTTAAGTTTAGCAGAATATAAAGGTAGATACATATATGAAAAAGAGGTATTAATGTATCATAGAATACATGAAGAATCAGCTACATCAAAATTAATTGAAAATAATATAAGATTAGAAGAAGACTTGGAAATGTTCGGTAGATTATGGCCTAAAAAAATTGCCAAGTTTATGATGAAATATTATTCTATAGCTGTAGAAACAAATAATATTGATAAGGTAAAAGAGGAAAAATAAATGAATAACTTTAGAAAAAATTTTATTTGGAATATATGTGGTACATCTTTAAATGCTTTTAATTCACTATTTTTTTTAATAATTGTAACAAGAATAAATGGACTAGAAAATGCGGGAATATTTACACTTGCATTTTCTACAGCTTGTATATTATATGTTATAGGTATTTATTCAGGAAGAATATTTCAAGTTACAGAAAATGGAAAAATAACAGATAAAGATTACATAGCTAGTAAAATTATAACAACAATTATTATGATTATAATTTCAATTCTATTTGTAGTTGTAAAAGGATATTCTCTTTATAAAAGTTCTATATTTATATTATTATGTATATATAAAGCACTAGAAGCTTTTAGTGAAACCTTTTATGCTATATTACAAAAAAATGAAGAACTATATAAAGTGGGAAAATCATTATTTTTTAAATCCCTAATAGCTATAGTATTATTTTTAGCAGTTGATATTGTATTAAAAAATATAATAATTTCTTGTAGTATGATTATATTAGCAAATATTCTAATTATAGTATTTTACGATATTCCAAATACAAATAAAATTATAGATAAAAAAGAGAAAGCCTCAAAACAAAATGTTAAGCAAATATTTAAAACAGGTTTTTACACATTTGCAATAACTTTTTTAGGATTATATATACTTAATGCATCAAAATACGCAATTGACAACTTTATGTCAGAAGATATACAAGCAATTTATGGAATAATAATAATGCCAGCGACTGTTATGAGTTTATTTGGTCAATTTATTATACATCCATTTTTAAATAAGTTTGTAGAATATTGTAACAATAAAAAGCAAAAAGAATTTAATAATTTAATTATAAAACTAATAGGAAGTATTATTATAGTTGGAGCCTTAGCATCAATTTTAGGATATTTCTTAGGAATACCAGTTTTAAATATTTTATATGGTATTGAACTAGACAATTACTCAATACATTTGTTAGTTATAATAATTGCTGCAACATTATATACAATTGCTTTATTATTAAGTTCTATACTAACTACAGTAAGATATACATTTATTCAATTTATAATATATATGGCAAATACTATACTTGCTCTTGCATTATCTAATATACTTGTAAAAAATTATGGAATAAATGGAGCTATAGGTTCATACTTTGCTGTAATGTTCTTATTGTTATTAATGTATGCAATTTCAACGAATGTAATATTAAAAAAAGTTTTTAAGGAGAAAAAAGATGAACAAAGTAACAATTGTAATTCCGGTATATAATTCAGAAAAATATATTGCAAAATGTTTAGAAAGTGTATTAAATCAAACATATAAAGATTTTGAAATATTAGTTATAAATGATGGATCTAAAGATAATTCTAAAAAAATAATAGATGAATATGCTGAAAAATATCCTGAAAAAATAAAAGCAATACATCAAGAAAATAAAGGAGTTTCAATAACAAGAAACAATGCAATAAAAATGGTAAAAACGGAATACATAATGTTTATGGATAACGACGATTTTATTGATAAAGATTATATTGAAGTTCTAGTAGAAAATATTGAAAAAGAAAAATATGATGTTGTTATTAGTGGATATAGAAGACCAAATGAAAATGGAAAAATACTAAAAACTATGAAACTAGAAAACGAAGAATGGTCAAAAATGATGATTTTAGCACCTTGGGCAAAAATATATAGAACAAATTATTTAGTAGAAAACAACATTGAATTTTTAAATAATAATATAGGGGAAGATGTATATTTTAATTTACAAGCAATGTTAATTTCAGACAAAATAAAAATAATAGATTATGTTGGTTATAACTGGTTTTTTAATACAAAAAGTGTTTCAAATACAATACAAAAAGATATAACAAAAATAGAAGTTTTTAAACTACTAAATGAATGTTATAATGTTTTAAAAGAAGAAGGATTACTAGAAAAAAATTACGAATTAATAGAAATGCATTTTATAAGGTACATAATATGGTTTATATCATTTTCTACTAAAAGAATAGATAAAAAAATTATAGACGATTATTATGATAAATTATTTAATTGGTTACAAGAAAGATTTCCTAACTATAAACATAATAAACTAATAGGAATTAGAAAACCTAAAGGAGAAATTTTAGGAATTAGATTGCTTTATTTAATATTTATGATTGCCCATAAAATGAAATTAGGAAAATTATTAGTTTTTGTGTATAGTAAAATATAATTAATGAGGGGGAAAAACGAATGAAAGAATTAATAAATTTTAAAAAATATAATTTAAAAACAATAATACTAACAATTTTATTATTTGCTTGTGAATTTCTTGTTTCTATTATAATGAGCGTAAGTATTTTAAAAGCTGTATTATATAAAAACTATTTATATATTAATTCAAACAAATATATAATATTATCAGTTGTAAGTGCTATAATTTTAATAGCTTTTATTGTATATAATTTTGTAATTAAAGAAAGAAAAATAGAAAAAATATTTACTGCTATTGTAATACCTTTAGGAATGTTATATTTATTTTCTGTAGTACCATACCAAGTTCCAGATGAGGATGCTCACATAAAAAGAGCTTGGGATATTTCTAAAGGAAACATTATTAGCGAAATTAGTGATAATGGAGATAGTGATATAATTGTCCCCAAATTTTTAATAGAAAATAAAATTGATAAATATAAAGATTTAGACAAATATTTAAATGAAAATACCGATTATACAGATGGCGTAGAAACTTTTACAGGAGCACAAGCCTATATGGCAACAATGTATTTGCCTAGTAGTATAGTATTTTTTATAGCTAGAAAAATAGGTATAAATTTATTAATAGCTGTTTATTTAGCTAGAATTGCAAATTTTATAATATTTATTATATTTGCTTATTTTTCAATAAAGATAATACCATTTGGTAAATTAGTTATGTTTGTGTATTTATTAACCCCAATGTTTTTGGAACAAGCCGCATCTGTTTCTGCAGACTCACTAACTAATACATTTTTAATGTTCTTTATAGCATATAGCTTATATTTGTTTAAAACAGATGTTAAATTAAGTAAAAAACATATTTGCTTATATGCTTTACTGTGTATTTTTATAGGAACTGCAAAATATACATATTTCCCATTGATAGGAATAGCATTACTTTTGTTAAAGAAAAAAGATGTAGAACCAAAAGAAAAATGGTTACTTACAATTATTAGTATTGTAGGAGTTACATTTATAGCAATAGCAGTATATTTACTTTCAACAAAATATGTTAATACAAGTCAAGTGCTTATAGATAGAAATGTTAATCCAAAAGAACAAATAAAATTTGTAGCGGAAAATCCTATAAAGTATATGGGATACTTTAAAGATACAATTGTTAAATATATAGAATACTATACAGATACATTTCTTGGAAAAAAACTTGGAATGTTGAACATTGAAGTAAAACAATTTGCAATATGGGTCTTAGCAATATTAATGATTTTTGCTCCATTTTTAGAAAAGAACGAAGTAGAATTAAACAAATGGGAAAAATTGCTTTTTATAGGGATCTTTGCAGTGATAACAATACTTATATTTGCAGGGTTATACTTTACGTGGTCTACAGTTGGTGCTAATATAATTTCTGGAGTACAAGGAAGATATTTTATTCCAATTGTGATTCTATTACTATTAAGTATGGTAAAAAATAATAAATATTTAGATGTGAAAAATGTATATTTAAAATATTCTATTTTATTAATACTAATAAATATTTCTGCTGTTGGAAGTATTGTAAGATTTTTTATATAATGGAAAAATTAACTATTGAAAATATAAAGTATAATGTTATAATAAAAATATATAGTTTGAATAGGAGAATAAAATGAAAATTAAAAAATTAACAATAATACTTATAATTGCTTTTTTACTTGCTTTTATATGTTCAACTAATATTTTTGCTGAAACAGAAAATTTAGAAAAAAATATTGGTATCTCTTATACTACACATGTACAAAATATAGGATGGCAAGACTTAAGAGAAAATGGAGAAATGGCAGGAACTTCAGGGCTAAGTTATAGATTAGAAGGAATAAAAATTAATCTTTTAAATGCACCCAAAAATGCAAAGGTAAACTATCAAGTGCATGTACAAAATATAGGATGGCAAGGCCTAAAAGAAAATGGAGAAATGGCAGGAACTTCAGGATTAAGTTATAGACTAGAAGGAATAAAAATAAATTTAGAAAATTTAGATAATTATTCAGTAATGTATAGGGTACATGTGCAAAATATAGGATGGCAAGATTGGCGATATGATGGAGAAATGGCGGGAACAACAGGACTAGGATATAGATTAGAAGCCATAGAAATAAAAATAGTTCCAAAAACAGAAAGAGGAATATTAAAAATAGAATCTCCAACTAAAAACAAAGAAATAAATGATAATTTTGTTGACATTAGTGGATGGTGTTTATCAAATACACTTGAAGACTCAATAAAAGTTATGGTTGATGATCAATATGTACAAAGCGATATAAAAAGAACTCCTAGAACAGATTTAGCAGAAATAACAGGAGGATATGGAAATTCAAAGTTAAATCCAAATGCAGGATACAATACAAGAATAGATTTAACAAATTATAAAGATGGAGTACATAATATTAAACTCGAGTTATATACTAAGAGTGGCAATTTAGCAGATACAAAATCTGTAACAATTAATTTAGATAGAAGTATGAAAATAAAATACACCACTCATGTACAAAATATAGGATGGCAAAATTATGTTAGAAACGGAGAAATGGCAGGAACTTCTGGACTAAGCTACAGATTAGAAGGAATAAAAATTGATCTTTTAAATGCTCCAGAAAATGCAAAAGTAAATTATCAAGTGCATGTACAAAACATAGGATGGCAAGGCTTAAGAAAAAACGGAGAAATGGCAGGAACTTCAGGATTAAGTTATAGATTAGAAGGAATAAAAATAAATTTAGAAAATCTAGACAATTATTCAGTAATGTATAGGGTACATGTGCAAAATATAGGATGGCAAGACTGGAGATATGATGGAGAAATGGCAGGAACAACAGGACTAGGATATAGATTAGAAGCCATAGAAATAAAAATAGTTCCAAAAACAGAAAGAGGAATATTAAAAATAGAATCTCCAACAAACAATTATGAGGTAAACACAAAAACTTTAAATGTAACAGGTTGGTGTATGTCTAATACGAATACAAATTACATAAAAACTAAAATCAACAACAAAGAGGTAGCATCAACTGTAAATAGAAAATATAGAGGAGATGTATTAGGAACAACTGGTGGTTACGGTGGAGAAAAAATGAATCCAGAAGCAGGGTATGAAGCAGAAATTAATTTAGCAGACTATGAAGATGGAGACTATGAAGTAACTCTAGAATTATATTCTAATAATAATCAATTATTAGATACTAAAAAAGTAAAAATAGTAATTGATAGAACTATGAAAATTTTATATTCTGCTCATGTACAAAATATAGGATGGCAAAACTATGTTAGAAATGGAGAAATGATAGGAACAACAGGGCAAGGATTAAGAATAGAAGCTTTAAGAATTTCGTTAAAAAATGCACCAGAAAATGTAAAAATAGAATATCATGCTTATGTACAAAATATAGGATGGCAAAGTTGGCAACAAGATAATCAAATTGCAGGAACAATAGGCCAAGGATTAAGAATAGAAGCTATGGAAATAAAGCTTATAGACAGAAATACTAATAAAGAAATTCAAAATATGACAGTTGAATATCAAGCACATGTTCAAGGTGATGGATGGCAAAAAACAAAAGTTGATGGTGAAACAGCAGGAACACTTGGCGAAGGATTAAGAATAGAAGCATTTAAAATAATACTTGTTAATAAGAAGTTGCCAAGGGGAAAAATAGTATTGGAATCTCCAAGTAGAACAGTATTTACAGGAGACTCTGTAACAGTAAAAGGCTGGGAGATGTCAACACAATCTGCCAATAGTAAAATTGAAATATATATAAATGGAAATTTAACATCATTGCCAATAACAAGAACAAATAGAACAGATATACAAAATATATATACATTTTATGGCGATGCAAAAGTAAATCCAAATCCTGGTTATAGCTTTACAATAGATTTAACTAATTATACAGAAGGAATATACAATATAGAAATTCGATTATATTCTCAAGATAAATCAAGACTTTTAGATACAGTTTATAAAAAGATTTCTGTAATAAAAGGTGTGAAGTTTGGTATTGATGTTTCAAAATGGCAAGGAAAAATAAATTGGAATAGAGTGAAACAAGAAGATGTTAATTATTCAATAATTAGAATTGGGTATGGTCAAACAGTAGATAAAAACAAAGATGCGTTTTTTGAAGCAAACTATAATTCATGTGTTCAAAATGGAATTCCAGTAGGTGTATATTTATATAGTTATGCACTAAATGTAGAAGAAGCAAGATTGGAAGCAAAAGCATGTAAAAGTTGGCTAGAAAACAGAAATTTACAATTACCTGTATTTTGGGATGTTGAAGATGAATGTCAAAGTAACATTGATAGAAATACATTAACAGCAATGGCAGATACTTTCTGTTCTACAATAGAACAAGGAGGAAAATATAAAGCTGGTATATATGGTAATAAAAATTGGCTAACTAATAAATTAAATATGGGATATTTACAAGAAAAATATGATGTTTGGGTAGCGCAATATTATCATGAATGTACATATGATGGTAGATATGACATATGGCAATATTCTAGTGAAGGATATGTATCAGGAATAAATGGTAAAGTAGATTGTAATTATTTTTACAAAAAATATTAAAAAGTAAACCTTCGGGTTTACTTTTTTTATGATAAATGGTAATATATTGAATGATAAGAAAAGAGAGGAAGTTTATGGAAAAAATAATAGATCTATACAAAAAATATGAAGAAATAATAAATTACTTAATAATAGGAGTATTAACAACAGTTGTAAATTTAGCGGTAAAATATTCATTGTTATTTACAGTTTTAAATGCAAGTGATGCAACACAGTTGCAAATTGCAGTAGTTATTTCTTGGGTAGTTGCATGTATATTTGCATATATAACAAACAGAAAAATTGTGTTTAAAAGTAAGTCAAAGAAAATTTTAAAGGAATTTACTGCATTTGTTAGTGCACGTTTGTTTACATTATTTTTAGAAATGTTAATAATGTTTGTATTTGTTACATTATTAAAATTAAATAGTAATTTATGGGTAGTAATTTGGTCACTAGTTGCACAAATTGTAGTAATTGTGGTAAACTACGTGCTAAGTAAACTTGTAATATTTAAAAAGGAGAAAAAAGATGAAGAAAATTAGTATAATAGTTCCAGCTTATAATGAAGAAGAATCTATACCATATTTAGAAAAAAGATTAGTTGCGTTAATGGATAATATGAAAAACTATGAATTTGAAGTATTATTTGTAAATGATGGAAGCAAAGATAAAACACTAGAATTAATAAAAGAATTGAGAGAAAGAGACGAAAGATTTTGCTATGTTAATTTTTCAAGAAACTTTGGAAAAGAAGTTGCAATGATAGCAGGACTAGATTATGCAACAGGAGATGCAGTAATTTTAATAGATGCAGATTTGCAAGACCCACCAGAACTGATACCAGAACTTGTTAAATATTGGGAGCAAGGTTATGATGATGTGTATGCAAAAAGAAAATCTAGAAAAGGCGAAACATTCTTAAAAAAATTTACATCTAAAATGTATTATAAAGTACTTCAAAGTTTAACAAACGTTGAAATACAAAAAGATACAGGAGATTTTAGATTATTAGATAGAAGATGTGTAAATGCACTAAAGAAATTAAGAGAATCTCAAAGATGTTCAAAAAGTATTTTCAGTTGGATAGGATACAATAAAAAAGAAGTATTATATGATAGAGACCCAAGAGTTGCAGGAAAAACAAAATGGAATTACAAAAAATTAGTAGATCTAGCAATAGATGGAATAACATCTTTTACAACATCGCCACTTAGAATATCTACATATTTAGCAATACCAACATTTTTAGCACTTGTAATTTACTTTATATATGTAATTGTAAAATGTATTAGATTAAGCGTAGCAATACAAGCATTTCAAGCAATTATATTATTAGTATTATTCTTTTCAGGAATACAAATTATGTTATTTGGAATAATTGGAGAATATTTAGGACGTATATTTAACGAAACTAAAAATAGACCATTATATTTTGTAGACGAATATAATGGAAAAAAAGAAATGAATGAATAAAAGGGGAAAAGATGAGAATTAATATAATGCCATTAATACCAGCTTATGAACCAGACGAAAAATTAGAAAAATATGTTGATGAGCTTATAAATAATGGATTTAAAAAGATATTAATTGTAAATGATGGCTCAAGTGAAAAAGCTAATAAATATTTTGAAAATTTACAAAAAAGAGAAGAGTGTATTGTAATTAAACATGAAAAAAACAAAGGAAAAGGCCAGGCACTAAAAACAGGTTTTAAATACTATATTGAAAATTGCTCAAGTATATACGATGGTATTGTAACAGCCGATAGTGATGGCCAACACACAGCTGAAGATACAGTGAAAATTGCAAAAGATATTATTGAAAACAAAAATAAGAAAATGCTTGTGCTTGGAGTTCGTGATTTTGATAATGAAAATGTACCATTTAAAAGTAGGTTTGGAAATAATATTACTAAGTTGATTTTTAAAGTATTATATGGAAAATATATTTCAGATACACAAACAGGACTTAGAGGATTTACGAACGAATATATAAAAGATTGCATAGAAATAACTGGAGATAGATATGAATATGAAACAAATATGTTAATACAAGCAACAAGAAATAATGTAGAAATAAAGGAAGAAATAATTGAAACAATATATATAAATGATAATGAAACTTCACATTTTAATCCGATAAAAGATTCCTTAAAAATATATAAGTTGTTGTTTGGAAACTTTATAAAATTTTCTTGTTCAGGCATAATTTCTTTTGTAATTGATTGGGGAATATTTGTAATATTTGCAAATTGCGTATTGATATTTTTAGATCAAACAAAAGCAATTTTATTTGCTACAATTATAGCAAGGGTAATATCTTCAATAGTCAATTTTGTATTAAATAAAAATATTGTTTTTAATCTAAAAAGTAACAAAAATTTAAAAATTATAATAATAAAGTATTATGCTTTATGCATAATACAAATGTTGTTATCTGCTACATTAGTTATATTATTTACACAAATATTACCAATAACAAAAAATATAATAAAAATTATTATAGATATATGTTTATTCTTCATAAGCTACCAGATTCAACAAAAATATATATTCAATAAGAAAACAGAGGAGTGAAAATGGAATTATTTTTTACATTAATGGTTTTATTAATAGGAGCTGCATTTTTGTCAATTAAGTTTAACAAAAGAATTGAAGAAACAATTATTTGTTATATATTTTTGACAATAATATTATTATATATGTTTGGATGCTTTGGAGCCCTAAACATTGGGGCTTGGACATTTTTAGGCATTACCTTTATTTTAATGTTATTAACAATAGCTGAATTCGTGAAAAGCACAAATAAAAAAGAAATTATGAAGAATATTTTTACACCCGGTTTATTTATCTTTCTTATATTAAATTGTATAATACTAATATTTCAAAGAGGAAGAATGTTTAGCCAATGGGATGAGTTTTCTCATTGGGGAAGTGTAGTTAAGTCAATGTTTTATACAAATAAATTATCAGTAGATCCAAACTCAACGTTGTTATTTAAAGCATATACACCAACATTAGCGATTTTTGAATATCTATTTGTATTTATAAAAAGACAATTTGTAGAGTATTATGTGTATATAGCATATGAAATATTTTGCCTAGCATTGTTTCTACCGTTTACAACAAAATTAGAATGGAACAATAAAACAAAAATAATATGCTATGCGGTAATAATGTTTATAACACCAATGTTAATATTTAAAGATTTTTATAACATAATATACATTGATGCAGCATTAGGATTAACATTTGGATTTTGCATAGCTTTTATTATAAAAAACAAAGAGCAATACAAGCTTTATGATATAATTTTGCTTTCTGGAGCTTTATTTAATTTAGTATTATTAAAAGATGCTGGATTATTCCTAGCAATTATAGTTGCAATACTTTTTATTATAGATTTTATTTTTATAAAAAAACAATTAAAAAAGGGAAAAACTATAATATATTTACTTTTGCCAATAGTGTTAATTATAGCATCTAAGTGCTCTTGGAACCTACTAATAAAAATTAATAATGTAGATACTATGAGTTATGGGAAATACAATATTTCCGAATTTTTTAAAATTATAATAGGTAAAGAAACTTCATATAAAAAAGATGTAATGAGAAATTTTATAGAAGCGTGTTTTAAGAATAAAAAGATTTTTCAAACAATAGTAGAACTTAGTACTGTAGAGTTAACAATAGTATGTACAATTGCTATTATATATTTATACAAGAAGAATAATTATACAAAAAGAGAAAAATATTGCTTAGAAGTTTTAATTATAGGTCTATTTGTATATTTACTAGGTTTAATGGCAACATATATATATAAATTTGTTCCAAACTCAGCCTTGAATTTAGAGTCATTTGATAGATATGTAAAAATATATTTTGAAGGAATTGCATTAGTAATATCTTTTATGATATTAGAAAATAAAAATATAGATAAAAAAACATTAGTTATTATAACTTTAATTATATTACTATTTTCTCCGTTGGATAATATTAGAAAACTTAGAATATCAACAGATGAAACAATAGAAAAAAGAAAAAATTATTCACAGAGCACAGATATAATTGAGGGATATGTAGATAAAGATAAAACTGTATTTATTATAGATAAAGAAAATCCGGACTTTGGTTTAACATATTGGGTAACTAGATATTCGCTAATTCCAAGAAAAACAAATAATTTGAATATGTTTAATATTACAACTGTAAAGGAAAAAGAAAATTCTTATTTAGTATATTATCCATTTGAAGAAATAAAAGATACAATAATGAAGGACTATGATTATGTATATATAAAAAATATAGATGAAAATTTTGAAAATGAATATGGAAATTTATTTGAAAATTTATCAGAAGATTCGTTATATAAAGTTGATGATAATAAACTTATAAAAATTTATTAAAAAAGAGAAAAATGTTGAATTTTTCTCTTTTTTTATTAATAAGCTATTGTGTAATTTAATGTGAAATGATATCATTAAACAGTAATAAGAAAGGATGCTGATAAAATGAAAATTTTAATTACTGGAGCAAATGGAATGCTTGCAAAAGAAGTAAAGGAAAAGTTCGAAAAAGAAAATGAACTTATACTTACAGATGTAAACGACTTGGATATAACAAATGAACAAAAAGTTATGGAATTTGTAAAAGAATGTAGACCAGATTACATAATTAATTGTGCAGCATTTACAGCTGTTGATAAAGCAGAAGAATGCTATGAACTAGCAGATAAAATAAATGGAGATGGACCAATAAATTTAGCTAAAGCAGCTAAAGAAAACAATGCAAAATTAGTACATATATCTACAGACTATGTTTTTGGCGGAGATTTAAGCTTAGATAAAGATTATAAAGAAGAAGATAAAAAAGCTCCTGTTACAGTATATGGAAAGACAAAATTACATGGAGAAGAAGGAATTCAAGAAAATCTTGAAGAATATTATATTTTCAGAACAGCATGGCTATATGGAATAGGAGGAAATAATTTTGTTAAAACAATGACAAAATTAGGTTCAGCAAGAGAAGAATTAAATGTTGTATCAGACCAACATGGAAGTCCTACATATGCAAAAGATTTAACAGAAATTATATATCAAGCAATAACAAAACAAATACCATATGGAATATATAATGCAACAAATGAAGGATATACAACATGGTACGATTTCACAAAAGAAATATTAGACAAGCAAGGAATTAAATGCAAAGTAAATCCCGTTACAACAGAAGAATATATAAAAATGATGAATGTTGTACAAGCCAAAAGACCATTTAATTCACAAATGTCAAAAGAAAAATTAAAAGAGCAAGGAATAAACGTACCAAACTGGAAAGATGGACTAAAAAGATATTTGGAGGAAGCAAAAAATGAAGAATAGAAAAGGAATTATATTAGCAGGAGGAAGTGGAACAAGACTATATCCATTAACAATAGCTATATCAAAACAAATTATGCCAGTATATGATAAGCCTATGATATACTACCCATTATCTGTATTAATGGAGGCAAAAATAAAAGATGTTCTAATAATTACAACACCAAGAGACAACGAAACATTTAAATCATTACTTGGAGATGGTAGTAAGTGGGGAATGAACTTTGAATATGCTATTCAAGATAAACCACGAGGATTAGCAGAAGCATTTATAATTGGAGAAGAGTTTATAGGTGATGACAATGTTGCAATGATTTTAGGAGACAATATGTTTTATGGAGAGCATTTTGCAGAAAAATTAAAATCTGCAAATGAAAGAGAAGAAGAAGCAACAATATTTGGTTACTATGTAAAAGATCCTAGAGCATATGGAGTAGTAGAAATAAATGATGAAGGACAAGCAATATCCATAGAAGAAAAACCAGAAAAGCCAAAATCAAACTATGCTGTACCAGGACTATATTTCTATACAAATGACGTTATAGAAATTGCCAAAAATGTAAAACCATCAGCAAGAGGAGAAATAGAAATAACAACAATAAACGAAGAATATATGAACAGAAAACAACTTAAAGTAGAAAAACTAGGAAGAGGAATGACATGGTTTGATACAGGAACACACGATGCATTAATAGAAACAGCAAGCTTTGTACAAACAATAGAAAAAAGACAAGGACTGCAAATATGTTCACCAGACGAAATAGCATATAAAAATGGATGGATAACAGCAGAAGAATTATCAACACTAGCAGACCAATACATAAAAACTGAATACGGTCAATACTTGAAAGATATTGCTTTAAATAAATTTGGTGAAGAATAAATTTATAAAGGAGATAAAATATGGGAAAATTTAAAAAAACAGAAACCTCTATTGAAGGTGTATATATTGTAGAACCAACAGTATTTGGAGATAACAGAGGATACTTCATGGAAACATACAACAAAGCTGACTTCGAAGAAATAGGATTAAATTACGACTTTATACAAGATAACCAATCAAAATCTAAAAAAGGAGTTCTAAGAGGATTACATTTCCAAAAAAAGAATTCTCAAGCAAAACTTGTTAGATGTATAAAAGGAGAAGTTTTCGACGTAGCAGTAGATTTAAGACCAGGAAGTAAAACATATGGAAAATGGGAAGGAATTATACTAACAGAAGAAAATAAAAAAATGTTTATGATACCAAGAGGATTTGCACATGGATTTTTAGTATTATCAGATGAAGCAGAATTTGCTTACAAAATAGATAATATTTATACACCAGAAGCAGAAGGTGGATTAGCATGGAATGATGCAGATGTTGCAATAGATTGGCCTTTTGGAGATATCAATCCTAAAGACTTATTAACATCTGAAAAAGATGCAAAATGGCCATCACTTAAAGAATTAAAAGAAACAGATTTATATAAAGATTTGTAAAAACAATAGGGGATAAAAATGATAAGAATAATTATAGGCTATATTATGCTATACTTTGTTATTATGTTGGGAAGCACATTTATCTCATACAAAACAAAGAAAAGTTTAAGCAGTTCAATACCAATAGACATACTAACAAATATAGCAGTGTTATATGTATTTGGACTTTTTAATATTCTATTAATAGGAGTAATTATAACTACAGTTGTATCAATTATATTAGGAATATATGCACTTGTAAAAATGAATAAAACACAAAGAGATACACTTGTAGACTTTGGAACAATTTTCTTTAGTATAATATATGGTATTTTTGCAATAACAACATATGAAAGACTTTCAAATATGTGGGATGAATTTACATGCTGGAGTTTATTTACAAAGAAAATGTTTATTACAAATATATATGAAACAGATTGCTATCCACCGGTACCAACAATATGGCAATATTATTGTTGTAAATTAATAGGGAATTATACTCAAGGAATAGAAATGTTTGGATTATATATTTTTTCATTTTCATTATTATTGCCATTATTCAATATAAAAAAAGAAAAGAGTTTAATATATAATTTAGCTTTAAGTGTAATTATTATATGCTTGCCAGGAATCTTTTCAGAAACATATTTTTATGAGGCACCATATGCAGATGCAATATTAGGATTATTATTAGGCTATATATTTGTAGAAAGAATATTTAACACAAAATATACATATTCACTTCTAGTAGCATTATTTGTGTTAGCTCTAACAAAAGGAACAGGATTTTATATTGCAATAACAACACTAATTTGTTTCTTTGTATATGATGCAATAAAACGAATTAGAAATAAAGAAAAAATAGATAAAAAGAAATGTATAAGTAAAATAATTATATTTTTATTAATATTAAGCAGTTTAGTATCTTGGAATATATATATAAACTTAAATATTACAAGGGAAGACAATATAAATATTATTTCTGAGAGTAAACTTGATGCAACAGAAATAAAAAGATTTATAACAAGTTTCTTTACAGCCTCAATGAAAACAACATCTAGTTCATTAATGGCAGATATGATACAAGAAAACTTAATAACTAAAATAATTGATGAAAATTTAACCAAAGGATATTTTCAATTAAGTATAGGTGGATTTACATTACTGTTAGCATTTGGATTTGTATTATTGTATAAGAAAAATAATAAAGCAAAAAACGTTGCAATATATACTTTTGGAGGACTAATATTATATATTGGATTTTTGCAACTAGCATATTTTACAAAATTTAATATGCAAGAAGCATTAACACATAATGCATTTGGAAGATATTTAGGATCTTATTTTATAGCAATGCTTATGACCTTTATAGCATTAGTAATTGATAGCAAAAGTGGTGATTATAAAAGAGATATTACAGCGTTAATGATAATTATATTAGCATTGACCCCATTGAAAGATATAGCAAATATAACAATAAATGCAGGATACTATAACTACAAAATGAAAAAGGAATTATCAACCATAATAGAAGAAACCAATAAATTAAAACAAGAGACACCAGCAAATAGTAAAATATATGTAATAAATCAACAACTAGAAGACAATAAATTTAAGTATTACATGTTACCAGAAAACAATGTAGAAATGGGAATATATTTCGGAAATAATTTTGCCCAAAACGAAAAAGAACAATTTGAAAATATTTTGTATAATACATATGATTATGTATATATACGAGCAACAGACGACTATTTTAATAATAATTATCAAGAATTATTTAATGAAAAAATAGAGAAAAAAGCAACATATAAAGTAATAAAAGATAACGGAAAAGAAAATTTGAAATTAGAAAGGATTGATATAAATGAGTAAAAATATTTTAGTAACAGGAGCTGCAGGATTCATAGGAGCAAACTTTGCAGAGTATTTTGTAAACAAACATCCAGAATACAATGTAATTGTATTAGATAAATTAACATATGCAGGAAATATGGACAATCTAAAAAAAGTTCAAGACAAAATTAAATTTGAAAAAGGAGATATATGCGATTTTGAATTTGTTACAAGCTTATTTGAAAAATATAATATAGATGGAGTAATTCATTTTGCAGCAGAATCTCATGTAGATAACAGTATAAAAGATCCATTTATTTTCACTCAAACAAATGTAATGGGAACACATACATTATTAGAAGCAGCTAAAAGAGCTTGGGGAGAAGGTAGTGAAAATAAATTCCTACATGTATCAACAGATGAAGTATATGGAGCATTAGGAGAAGAAGGATACTTCACAGAAAAATCACCTATAAAACCAAGTAGTCCATATTCATCATCAAAAGCAAGTTCAGATTTAATTGCATTTGCATATTGTGAAACATATAAAATGAATGTAAATGTAACAAACTGCTCAAACAACTATGGACCATATCAACACAACGAAAAATTAATACCACACATGATAAAATTAGCAATGAATAATGAAAAATTACCAGTATATGGAACAGGAAAAAATGTTAGAGACTGGTTATATGTAGAAGACCACTGTGAAGCAATAGACTTAGTATTCCATAATGGTAAAAAAGGAGAAAGATACAACATAGGTGGACACAACGAAAAAAGAAATATAGAAATAGTTAAATTAATTTTAAAACAATTAGGAAAATCAGAAGATCTAATAGAATATGTAGAAGACAGAAAAGGTCATGATTACAGATATGCAATAGACCCAACAAAAATTAAAAATGAACTAGGATGGGAACCAAAAACAAAATTTGAAGATGGAATAATAAAAACAATAGATTGGTACATAAATAATCCTGAATGGCTTAAATAAAAGTTAGAAAACAAAAAAGTAAGTAAATTAATTGTAATATACTTACTTTTTTATTGTAATTTTAGCTATTAAATGATATTATTATGAAAAAATTAAAAGGTGGTAAAATGGACGAAATTACAAATCCAAATATAGAAAACATAGAGGAAGAAGTTTTAGAAAAATCTCTAAGACCTCAAACTTTGGACGATTATACAGGTCAAACAATAGTAAAAGAAAATATGAAAATTTATATAGAAGCGGCGAAAAAGAGAGGAGACTCTTTAGACCATGTTTTATTATATGGACCTCCAGGTCTTGGAAAAACAACACTTTCAAATATAATAGCAAATGAAATGGGGTCAAATATTAAAATAACCTCTGGACCTGTTATAGAAAAAGCAGGAGATTTAGCATCACTTCTTACAAATCTGCAAGAAAATGATGTATTGTTTATAGATGAAATACATCGTTTAAATAAAAATGTAGAAGAAATATTATATCCTGCATTAGAAGACTTTTCTTTAGATATTATGATAGGAAAAGGCCCAACAGCAAGGTCTATAAGATTAGACTTGCCCAAATTTACTTTAATTGGAGCAACAACAAAAGCAGGTTCACTTACAACACCTCTTCGTGATAGATTTGGAATTGTTGAAAGACTAGAACTATATACACCAGAAGACTTATGCACAATAGTAAAAAGGTCAAGTAAAATTCTAGGAATAGAAATAGAAGAAGATGCTGCAATGGAAATTGCAAGACGTTCAAGAGGAACACCACGTATAGCAAATAGAGTACTAAAAAGAGTTAGAGATTATGCATTAGTATTAGGTGATGGAAATATAGACTTAAAAATTGCAAAACTAGCATTAAATAAGTTAGAAATAGATGAACTTGGACTAGATAGAACAGATAGAAATGTTCTTCAAGTATTAATAGAACAATACAGTGGTGGACCAGTAGGAATAGAATCACTAGCAGCATCAACAGGAGAAGAAATAGAAACAATAGAAGATGTATATGAACCATACTTAATGCAAATTGGGTTTGTATCTCGTACACCACGAGGAAGAATTGCACTTCCAAGAGCATACGAACATTTAGGATATAAATATGAGGAAAAATAATGAAAAATAAAAAGAAATTATTTGAAGATATAGGAATATTCTTTGTTATATTAATTTGTGTAAGTTATTTTATTTTTAGCAAAGAAATAGGAGATTTAGATGAAATATGGAACTACAATTTTGCAAATTGTATAGCAAAAGGAATGGTTCCATACAAAGATTTTAATATAGTAATAACACCCTTGCTTTCAGTAATAGAATCAATATTTTTAAGAATATGTAATGAGCTAATAACAATGAGAATATTAGCAGTTATACTAAATAGTTCAATTATATTTTTAATATATAAAACACAAGAAAAATTAGGAATAAAAAGAAGTGTAAGTATAATTACAACAGCAGTAATTGCTTATTTAGTAAAAAATTATTTATGCATAGATTATAATTGGTTTGTACTATTTTTAAGCTTAGTTATAATTAATATAGAATTTAGTAAGTTTAAATCTAATAGAATTAAGAATTTAATTATTGGAATATTAGCAGGAATGTGTATATGCACAAAACAAACAACAGGAGCTTTTATATGCTTCACAATAGTAATGTATAAAACTCTTTTTGCAATAAAAACAAGACAGAAAGAAGATATTATAAAAGTATTATCAGTAATAATTGGAATAGCAATTCCAACTATAATATTAATGCTATATCTTGCAATTAATGGAGCAATAAATAGTTTTATAGATTATTGTATATTAGGAATAAAAACATTTAACAACAAAATATCATATATAAATTTAATAAAATCTGATATATTAAGTATAAAAATATTGTCTGTAATAGTACCTATTTCAATGATTCTATTAAGCACATATTCAATAATAAAAAAAGATAAAAAGCTTCTATTTTTAGTTTGCTTAGGAATAGCAAATTTTGTTGTAGCATTTCCAATTTCAGATAACATTCACTTTTTGATTGGAAGCACAATAACTTTAATAGGAATAGGATATGTGTTATATATAAACTTATATAATATTTTGAAAAATAAAAAAATAAAGTTATTTTTCAAATTCTTTTGTGAATATTTAGCTATTGCAATATTAGTCTTAATAGGAACATGGGGAATTTACAATAATTATAAATATATAAAACAGGAAAATAATTACAGTACATTAAATCATTTTAGAAATATAGCCATATCAGAAGAATTAGAAAATAGAATAAAAAATGTAGAAAGTTATATAGAAAATTTAAAAGAAAAAGTATATATATTAGACTCAGATGCAGCACTTTATAATATACCAATAGATACATACAATAAAGACTTTGATATGTTTAATAAAGGCAATTTAGGAGGAAAAAGCGAGCAAGGACAAATAGAAAAAATACAAAATATGAGTAATGTTAAAATTTTAATTAGAAAAGATGGATTAAGCAGAAATTGGCAAACACCTGAAGAAGTAAGAAAATATATAAAAGAAAATTTAGTAAAACAAGAAAGTATAGAAATTTTTGATGTTTATTATAAGGAGTAGAAAAATGAAATTATTAATGCATACATGTTGTGCACCATGTAGTGTGTATTGCATAGATTCACTAAGAAAAGAAGGAATAGAACCAACAGTATATTGGTATAACCCAAACATACATCCATATATGGAATATAAAGCAAGAAGAGATTGCTTAAAAGAATATACAAAAAGTATAAATGTAGAAGCAATATTTGAAGAAAACTATGGGCTAGATGAATTTTGCAAAAATGTAATAGGAGACTTAGAAAATAGATGTTCAAACTATTGTTACAGAGCACGACTAGAACAAACAGCAAAATACGCAAAAGAAAATGGGTACGACACAATAACAACAACACTTCTAGTAAGCCCATATCAAAAACATGAAGTATTAAAAGCACAAGCAGAAGAAATAGCAAAAAAATATGGACTAAACTTCTTGTACAGAGATTTTAGAGTAGGATTTAGAGAAGGACAAGCAAAAGCACGAGAACTAGGATTATATATGCAAAAATACTGTGGATGCGTATTTTCAGAAGAAGATAGATACAGTAAGCAAATTAAAAGAGATAAAGAGATATAGTAGAGGAGCACATTGAGCTCCATAAAGAAAAATATAATAAAGTACAATTTATAGAAAAAACTCTGAAATCAATATACAAAAAGAAGGAGATGAACATATGAGTAATTACAATTTGATAGAAAATAATAATGAAATAATAATTTATACAACTGATGATGGACAAGTTGATATTGAAGTGAGGTTAGAAGACGAAAATGTATGGCTTACACAAAATTCAATGGCAGAGTTGTTTAATACTACGAAACAAAATATAAGTTTACATATAAAAAATATCTTTGATGAAAAAGAATTAAATGAAAATTCAGTTGTCAAGGAAAACTTGACAACTGCTAAAGATGGAAAAAAATATAAAACAAAATTTTATAATTTGGACTTAATTATATCTGTAGGATATAGAGTAAGATCAGTTCGAGGTACGCAATTTAGAATATGGGCAAATAAATTGATAAAAGAATATCTAATAAAAGGATATAATCTTAATGTTAAAAGATTCAAAAACAATGGTGGTGGAACATATTTTGAAGAAGTTTTAGAAAAAATTAGAGATATCCGTTCATCCGAAAAAGTATTTTGGAGAAAAATATTAGATATTTATGCTACTAGTGTAGATTATGATGCGAAAAATGAACAAACAAGAGAATTTTTTAAAACTATTCAAAACAAAATGCATTATGCTGTTCATGGCAATACAGCAGCAGAAGTAATATTCAATAGAGTAGACAGCGAAAAAGAAAATGTTGGATTAACAAATTTTAAGGGGAATATGCCTACTAGAGCTGAAACTGAAATTGCTAAAAATTATTTAAGTGAAAAAGAATTAGATTTATTAAACAAAATGGTGTCAGCATATTTAGATGTTGCAGAGATTAATGCTTTGAATTTGCATGCGATGACAATGAAAGAATGGATAAAAGAATTAGATGGATTTTTAACAATGACTCATAAAGATATACTAGAAGGGCCAGGAACAATATCACATGAAAAAGCACTAGCCAAAGCTCATGAAGAATATGATAAATATATGAAATCTCATTTAACACAAGCGGAGAAAGATTATTTAGAAATAATGGGTGAAGATATAAAAAAATTAAAATAGATTCTATATATTATAAGTAAGTTGTTATTAAATTTGAGAGGAGATTATAAAAATGAATTTAATATATAAAAAAGCAAATATAAATGATATAGATAATTTAGTGGATTTAAAAATAAAGCAAATGTTATTTTTTTATAATAGAGATGGCGTAATAATGAAAAATGAAAACGAAAAAAGAGAAAACATAAAAAATGTATTAGAGCAAGAACTAAATAAAACAATGCATTTTTTTATAGCAATAGATAAAGATAATAATAAAACTGTTGCTTGTAACGGTGTGATTATTCATCAAATGCTACCTGATACAAAAGCATATATAACAAGTGTATATACTGATGAAGATTATAGACAAAATGGAATTCAAAATGAATTAATGAAAATGATTTTAGCATTTATTAAGGAGATTAACTGCAAAAAAATAGAACTTGATGCTTCTAACCCTCCAGCAATAAAATTATATGAGAAATTTGGTTTTATAAAAAATGATATAAAGTATATTTTAATGATTTAACAAACAAATTACAATTTATATAGGAGACATTAAAAATGAAAACCTATAATTTGAAAGATAAAATAGAATACTTAGATGAAGTTACAAGCTTAGAATATGAGGAGTGGGCAGATAATAAAGAAGAATATAGAAACAATGGATATTCTCGAATATTAAATGATGCTATATTAAAAGAAGCTAAAAATAGAGGCTTTTCAGCATTGTATCTAAAAACAGACTTAGAAAATTATTATGAAAAATTTGGAGCAATTTTTATAAAAAAATTAAAAGCAGGTGAATACTTATATAAATTTGAATTACGAAAATAAATATTATTTGTAAAGAAGGTAAGACGGCTATTTATTAGTCGCCTTTATTTTATATTATAGAAAATTTCTATTTTAATTGTAGGGACAGATGCCTTAAGCCTGTCTGCGTGTTTTTTTTTGTTGTATTATAAAAACATATATGATATAATTTCTAAAGTTTTAAAATATATAGAAAGAAGAATGTAAATGAAAAAAATAGTAATTATAGGTGCAGGACCTGCAGGCCTTACTGCTGCATATGAATTATTAAAAAATAAGGAAGATTATGAGGTTACAATTCTAGAAGAATCAAATGAAATAGGTGGAATTTCTAGAACTGTTAAATATAATGGAAACAGAATGGATATAGGTGGACACAGATTCTTTTCAAAAGATGAAAGAATAATGAATTTATGGAAAGAAATTATGCCTATTCAAGGGAAACCATCTTTTGATGATGAAATATTAGAAAGAGAAAAGCCATTAGAAAATGGTGGACCTAATCCAGAAATTGATGATGAAGTAATGCTTGTTAGAACAAGAGTATCTAGAATTTATTATTTAAAGAAATTTTTTGACTATCCTATTAGTATGAAATTCCAGACCTTTAAAAACATGGGATTTATAAGAACAATAAAAGCAGGTTTTAGTTACTTAAAATCAACAATAATAAAAAGAGAAGAAAACTCATTAGAAGATTTTTATATAAATAGATTTGGAAAAGTATTATATAGTATGTTTTTCGAAAAATACACAGAAAAATTATGGGGAAGACATCCAAGTGAAATATCAGCAGACTGGGGTGCTCAAAGAGTAAAAGGACTTTCTATAAAAACTATTATAAAAGATATGTTCTCTAAAATATTTAAAATAAAGAATAATAAAAATACAGAAACATCATTAATAGAACAATTTTGGTATCCTAAATATGGACCAGGTCAATTATGGGAAACACTTGCAAAAAAAGATACTGAAAATGGTGCAAAAATATTAAAAGGTTGTAAAGTAGAAAAAATAAATGTAGAAAACGGAAAAGTACATTCTATAACCTATATAAAAGACGGGAAACAAGAAGAAATAATAGGAGACATGTTTATATCTTCAATGCCTTTAAAAGACTTAGTTTTAGGAATAAATAATACACCAAAAGAAATTAGTAAAATAGCAGATGGATTACCATACAGAGACTTTATAACAGTAGGACTATACTTAAATAAGTTAAAATTAGAAAATAAAACAAATATAAAAACACTTGGAAACATAGTACCAGATTGCTGGATTTATGTTCAAGAGGCAGATGTAAAAATAGGTAGAATACAAATATTTAATAACTGGTCACCATATTTAGTAAAAGATGCAGAAAACAAAGTATGGATAGGGCTTGAATACTTCTGCACAGAAAATGATGAATACTGGAATATGAGTAAAGAAGAATTTGTAGAATTTGCTATTTCAGAACTTGTAAAAATGAATATAATAGACAAAGAAGATGTGTTAGATTCACACGTAGAAAAAGTAAAAAAAGCATATCCAGCATATTTTGATACATATGAACACATAGATAAAATAATAAACTATGTAGATTCCTTTGGAAACCTATATTGTATAGGAAGAAATGGTCAACATAGATACAATAATATGGACCATTCAATGCTTACAGCAATAGAAGCGGTAAATAATATAAAAAATAATATAGAAGACAAACACAATGTATGGAATGTAAATACAGAAAAGTCATATCATGAAAAGAAATAGCAAAATAATAACACAGGTGGAAAAATGAAGATAAAAAACAAATATAAAATATTAATTTATATAATAATTGGACTAGCCTTAGTTGTTAGGCTAGCATATATAATAAAAATGCCATATACAGAAAAGCAACACGATGTAGAACCAAATGGAAATGGTCTAAGCTATATTTTTACAATATATGAAACAGGTCATTTGCCAGAAGATAATATAGGGCAACACTATCATCCACCACTACATCAAATAATATGTGCAATATTTTTAAAAATAGTTAGTATATTTAATACAGATGTAAATTTTATGTGTGAAAGTTTACAATTTGTAACCTTAATATATTCAATGGCATTAGTATTTATAATATATAAAATTTTGCAAGAATTACATATAAAAGAGAAATATAAAATATTAGCAATGATAGTAGTTGCACTTCATCCAACACTAATTATATTATCAGGAAGCTTAAATAATGATTGTTTATGTTTAACATTTACAATATGGACAATACTTAGATTAATAAAATGGTATAAAAATGATAATATAAAAAATACAATATTACTTGCAATTATAACAGGTTTATGTGTAATGGCAAAAACATCAGGGGCAATAGTTGCAATACCTATAATGTATATATTTTTATTAAAATTATATAGAAAAGTAAAAAAATCAGAAAACAAAACATTAGTAATAAAAAAATATATGTATTTATTTATATTTTTTGGATGTATTTCTTTGTCGATAGGACTATGGTATCCTATAAGAAATTATATAGAATTTAAACAACCAATATTATATATAATGGATCCGCATAATTCTGATTTATATGTAGGAAATTACACATTATGGCAAAGATTTATACCGTTTTCAAATGAAATGAATCAAATGTATTGTGATCCATGGAATCAATACAATATACCAATATTTTTACTTAAATGTTCATTATTTGGAGAATATAGTTGGAATACAAATGGAGTATTTAAAATTTTATATGAAACCTCTATAGTATTAAATATATACTTAATATTTGAAACTATATATTGTATTATATCTCAAATGATGAATAAAACAAAAAGAAATAAGCAATGGGAAATAGCATTTTTACTATTATTTATATTTAACATATTTAGCTATATAACAATGAATATAAAATTGCCATATGGTTGCACAATGGACTTTAGATACATTGCATCAACAGTGTTTACAGGAACAATGTTTGTAATATTCGAAATGCAAACTATAAAACAAAATAAAATAATATACGATATAATTACTACACTAACAGTAATTATGTGTTTATCAGCAGATACAATATTGTTATTATCGCAAGTGTAAAGGAAAGGAAAAGTTAAATGAGTAGACTTTTATTAATAGATGGAAATAGTATTTTAAATAGAGCCTTTTATGGAATTATGGGAAATAAAATGTTAACCACTAAAGATGGAAAATATACAAATGCAGTATATGGATTTTTAGCAATAATGTTCAAAGTAATGGAAGAATTAGAGCCAGAATACATGATGGTTACATTTGATATGAAAGGTCCAACCAAAAGGCACGAAATGTATAAAGAATATAAAGCAAATAGACACGGAATGCCAGATGAACTAGCAGAACAAATGCCAATAATAAAAGAAATTCTAAGAGCAATGAATATAGATATAATAGAAAAACAAGGCTATGAGGGAGACGACATTTTAGGAACACTTTCTGTTTTCGGCGAAAAACAAGGCCTAGATGTTACAGTACTTTCAGGAGATAGAGATAACTTTCAACTTGCAACAGATAAAGTAACAATTAGAATACCAAGAACCAAAGCAGGAAAAACAGAAGTAGAAGACTTTAATAGAGAAAAAATAATAGAAACTTATGGAGTAGAGCCAAAACAATTAATAGAAGTAAAAGGACTTCAAGGAGATTCATCAGATAATATACCAGGAGTTCCAGGAATAGGAGAAAAAACAGCCTTAAGTTTAATAAAAAAATATGGAAGCATACAAAATTTGTATGAAAAAGTTGAAAAAGGTGAAGACGATTTAAAAGGAAAACAAAAAGAAAACATAGTAAATAATAAAGAACTAGCAATGCTATCAAGAGAGCTAGGAACAATAAACTTAGAAGCACCAGTAGAAATGTCAATGGAAGAACTAAAAGTTGAAGAATGGAACAAACCAGAAGTTTTAAGAATATTTAAAGAATTAAATTTCAATAGATATATAGAAAGATTTAACCTAGAAGAAGAGAATAAAACACCTAAAATAGATTTAAAAGATTTAATAAAAATAGAAGAAAAAACTTTAAAACAAATAAAAGAAATAGTAACAAAAAATAAAAAAATATTTTTCTGCTTTGCAAAAGAAAATAGCGAAACTATAGGAAATATAATAAATAAAAAAATAACTTATATCTATGTAGCAGAAAACGAAAATATATATTATGCTAAAGTAGAAGATATTGAAGTGTTAAAAGAAATATTCGAAAACACAGAAATTGAAAAATATGGATATAAACTTTCAGAAGATTATATATTATTAAAACAACTAGGAATAAAGCCTAATAATATAGTATACGATGCAGAAGTAGCAGAATATGATACTGATCCTACAAAGTCAAAATATCCATTAGAAGATGTAAGTTTAAAATATCTAAATTTAGACATCAACGAATATTTAGAAGCCAATAATGTCAAAGAAGAAAATACAAAACAATTAAATTTATTTGATAATAGTGAAGAAAAAGAAGACACAGAAAAATACAAATATGCAATAAATGTATATGTAATATATAAATCTTACGAGAAAATAATAGAAGAATTAAAAACTAAAAATGAATATGAATTATTTAAAACTATAGAAATGCCATTAGTTGAAGTTCTTTCTGAAATGCAATGGGCAGGAATGCACATTGAAAAGCAAGAACTACAAGATTTTGGTAATAAACTAAAACAAGATATAGATAAAATAGTAAAAGAAATATATGAGCTATCTGGAGAAGAATTTAATGTGAACTCTCCAAAACAACTAGGAGAAGTATTATTTGAAAAATTGAAATTACCTGTTGTAAAGAAAACAAAAAATGGATATTCAACAGATGTAGCAGTATTAGAAAAATTAATTGGAGAACATCCTGTTATAGAAAAAATCTTAGAGTATAGAAGTTTAGCTAAACTTAATTCAACATATGTAGAGGGTTTAGAACCATATATAAATGAAAAAACAAAAAGAATACACTCATATTTCCACCAAACAATAACAGCAACAGGAAGAATCAGCTCAACAGAACCAAACTTGCAAAATATTCCTACAAGAATCGAACTAGGAAAACAATTAAGAAAAGTATTTAAACCAGAAAAAGATTATGTATTTATAGATGCAGATTATTCACAAATAGAATTAAGGGTACTTGCACATATATCAGAAGATGAAAACATGATGAATGCTTTTAAAAATGGAGAAGACATTCATAAACAAGCAGCATCAAAAGTTTTAGGTATTCCATTAGAAGAAGTAACAAAACAGCAAAGGTCACATGCTAAAGCTGTAAATTTTGGAATAGTATACGGTATAAGTGATTTTGGACTTGCAGGTCAACTGGGAATATCAAAAAAAGAAGCAAAACAATATATAGAAAGCTATTTAGAAAAATATTCAGGTATAAAAAAATTCATGGAGGATATTGTAGAAAAAGCAAAACAACAAGGATATGTAGAAACATTATTTGGAAGAAGAAGATATATACCAGAATTAAAATCTAACAATTATATGGTAAGACAATTCGGTTCAAGAGTTGCAATGAATATGCCAATACAAGGAACAGCAGCAGATATAATGAAAATAGCTATGATAGATGTATACAATAAATTAAAAGAAAAAAATTTAAAATCAAGACTTATTTTACAAATACATGATGAATTAATTATAGAAGCATATAAAGAAGAAAAGGAAGAAGTAAAAGAAATACTAAAATCTTCAATGGAAAATGCATATAAATTAAAGGTACCATTAATAGTAGACATGTGCGAAGCAGATAATTGGTATGATGCAAAATAAAAAATCAAGGAGAAAAGATGAAAAAATTAATAATTATAATATTAGTAATTGCATTAATATTATTTGGAATAAAATATTATAATTTGGATAATGAACTAATGAAAAAAATATATGTAAAAAATTATTCAAACTATGTAGAAAAATATAGCAAAGAAAACAACTTAGACGAAAATTTAGTATATGCAATAATAAAGGCAGAAAGCAATTTTAAAGAAGGTGCAGTATCATCAAGTGGAGCTGTGGGGCTAATGCAACTAATGGAAACAACAGCAGACGATGTTGCAAGAAAAATGAATATAGATTTTAAGATAGATTTATTGTATCAAGCAGAAGATAATATAAAAATAGGAACAAAATACTATAAAACACTATACGATAAGTATAAAAATAATGCAGTAGCACTAATGGCATACAATGCAGGAAGCGGAAATGTAGATAGATGGATACAAGAAGGTACAATAAAATCAGACGGAACAGATGCAGAAAACATACCTTACAAAGAAACCAACAATTATGTTAGAAAAATATTAAGAGACTATGAAATATACAAAAAACTGTATGCTAAATAGGAAGGAAATTAATGTCAAATACTGTAGGGGGGCGGACGCCTTAAGTCCGCCAAAAACAAAAAAATAATTTTTATGTCTTGCCAAATAAAAAGAATTAATATATAATTTAAATGAAAACAAAGGAAGGAGAAATATAAAATGAACAAATACGATAAAACCATTGCAACTGTAAGAAAAAACACTGCAATTACCCTAATCGCTTTAATTATAACCATAATAGTATTATTAATCCTAGCAGGCGTAACCCTAAACATGGTAATAGGAGAAAATGGAATATTTAGAAAAGCAAATAATGCAAAAAACAAAACAGAAGTAGCTCAATATGAGGAAGAATTAAGGATGTGTGTGTTAGAGATTCAAACAGAAGAGACAGCAAATGGAAGAGAGCTAAATATGAAAACAATTACAGATAAATTAAATGAATATAGTGAAAAAATGCAAAATGAAACAATACAATGGGTTGATACAAATATAGAAGAACCAATACGGAGAGTATAAAAATTATAATTTTTACATAGATACAAATTATAGTGTACATATTGATGGTAAAGCAACAGGAATAAGGGCTATAGCAACTTTTGAACCAAAGGGATTTACTAATCAAGAAGTAACAGTAACAATTAAGATAAAAAGTGACAAAGGAATAAAACAAATACAAAAGGATAATGAAACCAAAATAGAATTAAATGGCGACAAAGAATATGTTATTCAAGAAAAGGCTGAAAAAAATTCTAGTTATAAATATGTAGTAATAGATATGGATGGAACAAAAGAAGAAAAAGAAGTTAAAGTTTCTAAAATAGATAAAATAAAACCAAATGCTTTTACGATTCAATCAAATAATACAGAAAATGGATTAGAAATAATTGGAAATACAACAGATGCTGAAGAAACAATGGATTATGCTAAGAGCGGGATAAAAGAGTATAGATATTATGTAACAGATAGCAAAAATCAAACGACAGAATATACTAAAAATATAATAAGATTAAAACGAGGAACTTATAGTGTTTATGCAAAGGCAATAGATAATGCAGGAAATGAAAGTGATGCAACAAATGTGTTAACAAATATAAATGTTACAGGTGCAAATGTGATTGAATACGTATCAACAACAGGTAATGATGAAACAGGTGATGGAAGTCAAGAAAAGCCATATGCAACTGTAAAAAAAGCAATTGATGAGGCATGGGATGGAGACAAAATACATATATTACCAGGAGAATACACATTAAGCAGTTATCATTATAGTGAATATAATGGGTGTGGAATTTGTGATAACAAAAAGAAAATTGAGATTTTTGGAGAAAATGAAAAAACTATTTTAACGTATGATGCAAGCACAAGAACAGAAAGAGATGGAGGAGCAATAGGATTAAATAATCCAGAAAGTATTGTTAGAAATTTAGTATATGTATATAAACCTTATGGAGATTCTTCTTATAATATATCAATATTTAATTTTAATGTAGGAACAGTTAAAAATGTATTATTTAGAATTTCTGGAAAATATAGTGCATCATATTCATATACATATTCTACAGCAGGAACTGCAGAAAATTGCACATTTTTCCATGACAAAGGAAATGTAGCAGGTAACTATCAAGGAGGACGGAATATTTAAAAATATAGCTACAAATGTAAATACAGTAGGTGTAAATACTAATGTTGTAGTTAAAAATTTTGGAACAGAACAGTTAAGTTTATCAGAAATAATAGAAAATAGTAAAAAAGATAGTGATTTTACAAATAAAAAAGTTGGTGTATATTTTGGAGATTTTGCATGGAAATAAAGTTTTTCCAAATAAATAAAGAAAAATAGTAATAACGGCAAACTGAAAAGTTGCCGTTATTTTAAGTGTATTAAACTAGCGTAAGTTATAATTTGAATTTATAAAATAGCAATATTTTAAAATGTTTGATTGTTTTTCGCAAAAATAAATAGTATAGTTATAAAACATTTATCAATTAATTTTATAAAAGCCTTGCAAATTGAGTAATTTGTGATATAATATAAAAGCTTATTATAAAACGTGAAAGGATTGAATAAAAAATGAGTATTAAAGTTGAAAAAACAGATAACAAAAATGAATTAAAATTAGAATTTACAGTAGAAGCACAAAAGTTTGATGAAACAATGAAAAAAGTATATTTTAAAACAGTTAAATATTTTAATATACCAGGTTTCAGAAAAGGTAAAGCACCAATGAATATAATAGAAAGATATTATGGAAAAGAAATTTTCTATGAAGATACTTTCAATGAAATATTACAAGAAGTATATGACAAAGAATTAAGAGAAAGCAACATTACAGCAGTAAGTTATCCAGACTTAGATGTTAAACAAATAGGAAAAGGACAAGACTTAATATTTACAGCTGTTGTTCAAACAAAACCAGAAGTAAAACCAGGGAAATATAAAGGTATAGAAATTAAAAAAGTAGAGTATAATGTATCTGACGAAGATATAAACCACGAATTAGGACATATGCAAGAAAGAAATTCAAGAATGGTAACAGTTGATGATAGAGCCGTTGAAAACGGAGATATTACAGTTATAGATTTCGAAGGATTTGTTGATGGTAAAGCTTTTGAAGGTGGAAAAGCAGAAGGTCATGAATTAACAATAGGAAGTAACACATTTATTCCAGGATTTGAAGACCAAATAATAGGAATGAAAATAGACGAAGAAAAAGACATAAATGTTAAATTCCCAGAAGAATATTTCTCTAAAGAATTAGCTGGAAAAGATGCAACATTTAAAGTAAAATTACATGAAATAAAGAAAAAAGAATTGCCAGAATTAGATGATGAATTTGCTAAAGATGTTAGTGAATTTGATACATTAAAAGAACTAAAAGAAAGCATTAAAGAAAAATTAGAAAAAGAAAACGAACAAAAAGCAAAATATGAAACAGAAGAAGCAGCTATAAAAGCTGTTTGCGACAATACTGAAATAGACATTCCATCAGGAATGATAGAAACAGAAATTGACCATATGGAAAAAGATATGGAACAAAGAATGCAATATCAAGGATTAACTTTAGATATGTACCTACAAATGATAGGCAAAACTAAAGAAGAATTCAGAAAAGAATATGAAGACCAAGCTAAAGATGCTGTTAAATCTAGATTAGTAATTGAAGCAGTAGCTAATGAAGAAAAAATTGAAGCTGACGATAAAGAAGTAGACGAAAAAATCAAAGAAATGGCTGAAAACTACGGAAAAACAGAAGACGAATTAAAATCAAATGAATCTTTAAGAAATTATTTAAAAGAAAACTTAAAAACAGAAAAAACAATAGAATTTATAGTAAAAAATGCAAAAATAAAATAAGAAAATAAAAATCGTAGGGGTCGTATAAAAAATTAAGAATATAAAAATATATTCAATAGTTTTACGACCCTTTTTTATAAAACTATAAAAATTCTAAACTAAAAAGGAGGAAAAATTATGTTAGAAAAAAATAGTTTAGTACCTTATGTTGTAGAACAAACAAGTAAAGGAGAAAGATCATATGATATATTCTCTAGATTACTAAAAGACAGAATAATATTTTTAGGAGAACAAGTAGATGCAACAACAGCAAGTTTAGTAATAGCACAATTATTATTCTTAGAATCAGAAGACCCAGAAAAAGAAATATTCTTATATATAAATAGTCCAGGAGGATCAATTACAGATGGAATGGGAATTGTAGACACAATGAATTATATAAAATGTCCTGTTTCAACTATATGTGTTGGAATGGCAGCAAGTATGGGAGCAGTATTATTAGCATCAGGAGAAAAAGGAAAAAGATATGCAACACCAAATGCAGAAATATTAATTCACCAACCATTAATAGCAGGCGGGGGACTTTCAGGGCAAACAACAGAAATAAAAATTCATGCAGACCATATGGTAAAAACAAGAGAAAAATTAAACAAATTATTAAGCGATAGAACAGGTCAAAGCTTAGAAACAATTCAAAAAGACACAGAAAGAGACAACTACATGACAGCTGAAGAAGCTCTAAAATATGGATTAATAGATGGAATAATGGAAAAAAGAATATAAAACCTTAAAAGGAGAGTGTAATAATGGCAAAGAAGAGTACTAGCAACGTAAAATGCTCATTTTGCGGAAAAATGCAAGATGAAGTAGAAAGAATAGTTGCAGGTCCTGGAGTATATATTTGTAACGAATGTATAGATGTTTGTTCAAATATAGTAGAAAACGATATATATGAGGATGAAGACGACGAAAAATATACAATAAATAACGAAACAGTACCAACACCAAAAGAAATAAAAGATGTTTTAGATGAATATGTAATAGGTCAAGAAGAAGCAAAAAAAACATTATCTGTTGCAGTGTATAATCACTACAAAAGAATTAAAAGTTTACAAAACGACAAAAATAAAAAAGATGATGTAGAAATACAAAAAAGCAATATTTTGCTATTAGGACCAACAGGATGTGGAAAAACATTACTAGCACAAACACTTGCTAAAATATTAAATGTTCCATTTGCAATAGCAGATGCAACAACACTTACAGAAGCAGGATATGTAGGAGAAGACGTTGAAAATATTTTACTAAAATTAATTCAAGCAGCAGACTACGATATAGATAAAGCAGAACGTGGAATAATATATATAGATGAAATTGATAAAATATCAAGAAAAAGCGAAAATCCTTCAATTACAAGAGACGTTAGTGGAGAAGGTGTACAACAAGCATTACTAAAAATTGTAGAAGGAACAACAGCATCTGTACCACCACAAGGAGGAAGAAAACATCCACATCAAGAACTATTACAAATAAACACAGAAAACATATTATTTATATGCGGTGGAGCCTTTGAGGGATTAGAAAAAATAATAGAACAAAGAACTGGCAAAAAAACAATAGGATTTGGAGCACAAATACAAGATAAAACAGAAAAAAATAGAGCAGAAGTATTTAAAGAAATGCTACCACAAGACTTATTAAAATTTGGATTAATACCAGAATTCGTAGGAAGATTGCCAATAATAGCAACATTAAATGAATTAGACAAACAAGCATTAATAGATATTGTAACAAAGCCAAAAAATGCATTAGTAAAACAATATAAAAAGTTATTCAAACTAGACGATGTAGAACTAGAATTTGAACAAGATTCTTTAGAAGCAATAGTAAATAAGGCAATAGAAAGAAAAACAGGAGCCAGAGGATTACGTTCAATAATAGAAGACATAATGAGAGATATAATGTACGAAATACCATCAAATCCACAAATAGAAAAATGTATAATAACAAAAAATACAGTAGAAGGAATAGACAAACCAATAATAGTATTAAAAAATGAAGAAAAAAACGAAAAAGCAAAGACAAAAATAAAAAATAACGAATCAGCATAAAAATTTGCATTTATAAATTTATTTTGAACGATACAAATATTGCAGAAGGCGACCAATGGTCGTCTAATTTTTATGTTATAAGAAATTTCTAATATGTCTTTAAAAATAAAAAAAAATATGGTATGATAATAAAGCAAAAAAGAAAGGAAAAATAAAAATGCTAAAAAATATAATAGGAATAATAATATCATATATATTTGTGTTTGCAGTAATAATATCTGCAAAACTAGTAGAAAAAAAAGGAAAAGAAGCAAGCAGAAAATACATACACATAACACTTTCATTTTGGTGGGTAATTGCACTAGCATTTTTCGATAATATATGGTTTGCTATAATACCACCAATAACATTTGTTATATTAAATTATATATCCGTAAAAAAAGATTTAATAAAAGTAATGGAAAGAGAAGAAGAAAAAAAAGATGGTTATGGAACAGTATACTATGCACTATCTTTATTAATTCTAATAATAGTAACATTCATTATAAATAAACCAGAACTAGGCTTAGTTGGAGTATTCACAATGGGTTTCGGAGATGGCTTTGCTGCAATAGTTGGAAAAAAAGTAAAAAGCAAACAATATAAAATAGGAAACACAACAAAAACAATAGCAGGATCATTAACAATGTTTATAATTACACTAATAATAACAGCAATCTTTATGGCATTTTATGGAGTAAACATGTGGATTATAAAATCAATACTAATAGCAACAATAATGACAATAATAGAAGCAGTCTCAATAAAGGGAACAGACAACATAACAGTGCCATTAATTTCATGTTTATTAACATACTTGTGTATGTAAATTACAGTTTATTAAATTATTGTAATAATTATAAAGCTGCTAAAATGAATAAAAATAAATATTTCGAATGTGATTGAAGAGAGTGTATAGCTTCTTATAAATTTCAAATGAGGAAGCGATGGCTTGCGAAGCAAGAGCAGCGAGAGGCTCGTTTGAATATTTATTTAGAAGCTTTAACGAACGAATTGAGCCGAGAAATATTTATTTTTATTGCATTTTAACAGCAAAGGAAGATATTAATAAAAAGAAGGAGCAAAATGGAAAAACTAATAGACAATATAAACAATACAAAAGATTTAAAAAAATTAAGTTATAACAAAAAATATCAATTAAGTGATGAAATAAGAAAATACATTATAGAAGTTGTATCTGAAAATGGTGGTCATTTAGCTTCTAATTTAGGTGTAGTGGAACTCACAATAGCCCTGCACAGTGTTTTTGATTTGCCAGAAGATAAAATTGTTTGGGATGTAGGTCATCAAACTTATGTACATAAAATTTTAACAGGAAGAAAAGAAGAACTAAAAACTTTAAGGCAATTAAATGGTATAGCAGGTTTCCCAAAAGTTGAAGAAAACGAAGCAGATTGCTTTAATACAGGACATAGTAGCACATCTATTTCTGTTGCACTTGGAATGGCAAAAGCACGAGATATAAAAAATGAAAAATACTCATGCATTGCTGTAATAGGAGATGGAGCCCTAACAGGAGGAATGGCATTAGAAGCTTTAAACGATGCAGGAAGTTCAAAAACAAATTTAATTGTTATATTAAATGATAATGAGATGAGCATTTCTAAAAATGTTGGCGGAATTGCTATGTTCCTAAATAGAGTAAGAACAAGAAAATTCTATACAAAATCTAATAATTATATAAAAAAAGTAGTTCAAAAAATACCATATATAGGCAACAAAATAATACATATTGTAAGAAAAATTAAATATAGTTTAAAACAATTATTAATACCTAATATGATGTTTGAAGATATGGGATTTAGATATATTGGACCAGTTAATGGACACGATATAGAAAAAATGGAAAGTATATTAAAGATTGCTAAAAACTTAGAAGGCCCAATATTAATACATGTAGTAACTAAAAAAGGAAAAGGCTATAAACCAGCTGAAGAAAATCCGGATAAATTTCATGCAACATCAAGTTTTAATATAAAAGATGGAACACCAAAAAAAGAAAAGCCGAAAGATTATTCAAAAGCATTTGGAGACAAATTAATTGAACTAGCAAAGAAAAATAAAAGAATAGTTGCAATTACTGCATCAATGAAAGATGGAACAGGACTTTCAAAGTTCAGCAAAGAATTTCCAGAAAGATTTTTTGATGCAGGAATTGCAGAACAACATGCTATTGCAATGGCAGCAGGAATGGCCAAGAACGGCTTAATACCAGTAGTTCCAATATATTCAACATTCTACCAAAGAGCATACGACCAGGTAATTCATGATATTTGCTTGCAAAAGTTACCTGTAATAATGTGCGCAGATAGAGCAGGAATAGTAGGAAATGATGGAGAAACGCATCAAGGAATATATGATTTATCTTTCTTTAATATTGTTCCAAATTTAGAGATTCTAGCACCAAAAGATTTTAAAGAATTAGAAAAAATGATGGAATATGCAGTTAAAGCCCAAAAGCCAATTTTAATAAGATACCCTAGAGGCGGAGAAGCTAAAATTAAATTTGATGAATCAAAAGATATAAGGCAAGGAAAAGCAGAAATAATAAAAAACGGAGAAGATATATCCATAATAGCTATAGGAAAAATGGTAGCAAGAGCTATGGAAGTAGCAAATATTCTTGAACAAAAAGGAATTAATGCAGAAGTAATAAATGCAAGATTTCTAAAACCGTTGGATAAAGAAACAATAACAAATTCAATAATTAAAACAAAAGCTGTAATAACAATAGAAGACAATATTATAGAAGGAGCATTAGGAACAAAAATAGAAGAATTAATAGTAGAAAAAGATATACAAGCTAAAATTAAAAAAAATGGTTATCCAGATAAATTCATAAAACACGGAACACCACAAGAATTAGAAAAAATATATGGGTTAGATGCAGAAAATATTGCAAAGAACTGTACTAAAATATTAGAAAAAAGTTTATATGTATAGGTGATAAATGAATAAGCAAGAATTATTAAAAAAATATAATGAAGAAGAAAAATTGTTAATTTCTAAAGTACTAGATAAAATAAAATTTGTAAAAGAAAAAAATAGAATAGAAACAACAGATTTTTTAAATATGTATGAACAAAAAATAATAAAAGAAATATTAAATAAAATACAAGAAGAAAACTATATTATATATGGTGGATTTGAGACTGCAGAAAGAAAATTAATATTATTTTATCCTGAAAAACTAGAAAACATATTTCAAGTAAAAATTCCAAATTGTAATCAATACATAAACACTGTAAGAATTGAACTGCCAAACGAAATGAAAGGAAAGTATGTACATAAAAACTATTTAAGTGGTTTAATGAAACTTGGAGTAAAAAGAGAAAAAATCGGAGATATAGTTGTAGCAGATGATGGGGCAGACATTTTAGTAAAACCAGATGTACTAAAATTCTTACTACAAAACTTACCAGAACTAAAAAGATTTTCAAAAAGCGAAATAAAACAAATTGAAATAGAAAACTTAAGAAAACCAAATATACAAAAAGAAGAAATAACAATAATAGTACCATCATTAAGATTAGATAGTATAGTAGCAGAACTTGCAAATATATCAAGAAACAAAGCAACTACATTTATAACATCTGAAAGAGTTCTAGTAAATTATATGGTAGAAACTAAAACTTCAAAAGAAATAAAAATAGAAGACACAATAACAATAAGAGGAAAAGGAAGATTTGTAGTAAAAAAGCAAACAGGAACATCAAAAAAAGGAAAACAAATAATTAAAATAGAAAAATTTAAGTAATATCAAACAATGTACTAATATGACAAATTATGTCAAAAATAAAATATAATAAAAAAACAAAAAAATATACTACAAATAAAATTTTTATAGTATAATACATAAGAAATAAAAATTAGGAGGAAATTATGGAAGAAAACAAAAAACAAAAGATTTATAAAATTATAATGCTTATATTTGTTACAGCACTAGTAACAGCATTAATAACATCAGTTATAGTGTACAATTATGCTATAAGTGGAAGCTTAGTAAAATACATAAATAGCAGTTCAGAAACAAGTGATATAGAAAAATCTATAAATAAAATAAAGAAAATAATAGATGAACATTATTTAGGAGATGTTGATGAAAGCAAACTAAAAGATGGAGCTTTAAAAGGTTATGTAGAAGCAGTTGGAGATGAATACACAGAATATTATACTAAAGAAGAAATGGATAGCTTTGAAGAGGATACATTAGGAAACTTCACAGGAATTGGAATTTATATGGTAAAAGATACAGAAAATAATGTAATAAAAGTATTAACACCAATAGATGGAACACCAGCTTATAATGCAGGAATACAACCAGGAGATATAATTTCTAAAGTAGATGGAGTTGAATACACAGGAGAGCAAATGACGGAAGCAGCTAACAAAATAAAAGGAGAAGTTGGAACAACAGTCAAACTGGGAATTATAAGAGGAACAGAAAATTTAGAAATAGAAATTAAAAGAGAAAATATAAAAATAAATCATGTAGAAAGCAAAACACTTGATAATAATGTAGGATACTTAAAACTTTCAACATTTGATGAAGGCTGTGCAGATGAATTTAAACAAAAATATGATGAAATAAATGCAAACCAAAATATAAAAGCATTAATATTAGACTTACGTAATAATGGTGGAGGTTTGGTAGAAGAAGCTCTTAATATTGCGGATTACTTTACAGATAAAGATTCTAAATTATTAATAACAGTAGATAAAAAAGAAAAAGAAGAAATAAGAAAAGCAAAACAAAGCAAATATATAAAAGTGCCGGTTGTAGTTTTAATAAATGAAAACACAGCAAGTGCTTCAGAAATATTAGCAGGAGCATTACGAGATAATGGAATAGCAAAAATAGTTGGAACAAAATCATATGGAAAAGGTGTAATACAAGAAGTATTAACTTTGCAAGATGGAACAGGAATAAAAATAACAACAAACGAATACTTTACACCAAACAAAACAAAAATAAATAAAGTTGGTATAGAACCAGACGAAACAGTAAACTTACCAGAAACAGTAAAAAATGTTCTAACAGTTGAAGAAAAAGATGATACACAACTACAAAAAGCACAAGAACTTTTAAAATAAAAAGATTTAAAGTTAATAACTATTGACAAAAAGACAAAAAGCTAGTATACTCTTATAGTGACAATAAAACAGATAAAATTAATAATAGATATAAACATATCTTAGCAGAGGAGGGAATATAAATGGCACAACCAAAAAGAAGATGGTCAAAACAAAGAACACATACAAGAAGATCAACATGGAAAAAAGAAACACCAAACGTTTCAGAATGTCCACAATGCCACGAACCAATAATGGCACATAGAGCATGTACAAAATGCGGATATTACAATGGTAGAAAAGCAGTAGCAGTTAAAGTTGCTGAAGAAAACTAAAAAATAAAAAATCACAGAAATATCTGTGATTTTTATTTTTTATTGCAAGATTAATATTTATAAAACATAATTATAATAAATTTATGAAATGACATTATTTATTTAAAGACAACATAATAATTAAGATTAAATTTCGCGAAGCAAGTGGGGACCTTTCCGGCATTCTTCAAAATTCTTTTGAATTTTGTTAGAAGGACGTGAATGGGGAGCTTCGATGAAATTTTAGATTAATTATTATGTTGTCTTATGTTTCATTTTATATTTATAAAAAAAGAAAGCAATGTAAAATTGCTTTCTTAAAACTATGCATAATTTTTATATATTTAATTTAAACTTAAGCTATAGCAGCGTTTAATTTTTTAGCTAATCTAGATTTTTTTCTAGCAGCAGTGTTTTTTACTAAAACACCTTTTGTGCAAGCTTGGTCTATTTTTTTAGTAGCTTCAGAAAATAAAGCTTTTGCTTCTTCAATATTTCCTGATTCTAAAGCTTGTTCAAACTTTTTAACAGCTGTTCTATAACCTGATTTAATCATATTATTTCTCATAGTTTTCTTTTCGATAACTTTTACTCTTTTCATTGCTGATTTGATATTTGGCATTATGTTTGCACCTCCTTATATGAAATAAACTATAACAGAAACCATTTTAACACGTAATTAAAAAAAATGCAAGCAATTTCGCAAAAAAATAATTTTAAAAAAGACTTTATCTTTTTTGCTTTTTGTAATATAATACCATTGTAAAAAAATAAGATATATAAGGAGGACTTAATAATGTCTGAATATAACAATAAAAGAAGCAACAGAGCATCACATAGTAATTCACACACAGCTAGCGAAAAAGTAAAAAGCAAAAACACAAAAAATAAAAAAGGAAAAAAAGTTAGCAAACATCCAAAATTTAAAAAAGTAATGAAAGTTTGTATAATAGCTTTAGTAGCATTAATTATTATTGCTATAGGAGTAATTGCAGGAGCATTTTTTGGACTATTTGGAGATGACTTCAAAATAAGCAAAGATGACCTAACATTAAACAATGTAAATGCTACAGTATACGATAAAGACGGAAATCTAATTGCTGAACTTTCAAAGGATGAAAAAAGAAAAGTAATTTCTATGGATGAAATGAATAAATATTTGCCAAAAGCATTTGTTGCAATAGAAGATGAAAGATTTTATGAACATCATGGAGTAGATTTAAAAAGAACATCTGCAGCAACTGTAAACTATATTTTTAAAGGTGGAAGTTCATCTTTTGGTGGAAGTACAATAACACAACAATTGGTAAAAAACTTAACACAAGATAAAGATAGATCAGGAATTGCAGGTATTTTAAGAAAAGTAAAAGAAATGTCTAAGGCATATCAAGTAGAACAAATGCTTACAAAAGAACAAATACTAGAATTATATTTGAATTTAATAGGCCTTGGAGGTCAAGCATATGGTGTTGAAACAGCATCGCAACTATATTTTAGTAAATCAGCAAATGAACTAAGTTTAGCTGAATGTGCATATTTAGCAGGAATAAACAATTCACCAAGTTTATACAAACCATTTAGCGACAATCAAGACCAAAAAGATAAAATAATAAAAAGAACACAAACAGTTTTAACTAAAATGCATGAATTAGGTTACATAGACAGCGATGAAGAATATAACAATGCTATGAAAGAAGTAGAAAATGGATTAGCTTTCAAAAAAGGAAATATAAATTCAAATTCAGGCCATTCTTATCATACAATAGCAGCTCTTCAACAAGCAAAACAAGACTTAATGGAAAAAAATGGATGGAGTGCCGAAATGGCAGAAATTCAATTATATACAAAAGGTTATAAAATTTATACAACACAAGACTCAGCAGTTCAAAGTGTAATGGAAGAAGAATTTAAAAAAGACAAATACATTGTAAAATCTAAGAAAAGCAAGGATGAAGATACAGGAGAATACAAACACTCACAAGCAGCAATGGTAATAATTGACCATACAACAGGAAAAGTAGTAGGAACAGTTGGAGGATTAGGAGACGATGCCTTCACATATGGATTAAATAGAGCAACTCAATCAAAACGTCAAACAGGATCTTCAATGAAACCACTAGCAGTTATTGCACCAGCAATTGAAGAAAAAATAATAACAGCTGCAACAGTATATGATGACTGTGAAACAAGCTTTGGAAATTACAAACCTAAAAACTATTATAGTGGCTACAAAGGATTATCAACAGTTAGAGATGCAATAGAAATATCACAAAATATTATTCCATTAAAAATAATGGCAGAATTAACACCACAAAAATCTATAGAATATTTAAAGAAAATGGGTATTTCATCTATGGTAACAAGTCAAGATAACAAATCTGCAAACGATGAAAACTTATCAATGGCTTTAGGAGGACTAACAAATGGTGTAAGTCCATTAGAAATGGCAGCAGCATATGCAACAATAGCAAATGGTGGAGAATATATTGAACCAATATTCTATACAAAAGTAGAAGATAAAAGTGGAAATACAGTTATAGAAAAAGAACAAAAGAAAGAAAGAGTTCTTTCAGAACAAGCAGCATATGTAACAAAAAGTATATTAAATCAACCAGTTATAGGAAGCAAAGGAACAGCAACATATTGTGCAATATCAGGAATGGATGTATGTGCTAAAACAGGTACAACAAACGATGATTATGATAGATGGCTTTGCGAATTTACACCATATTATACAGCAGCAACTTGGTATGGATACGATGACCAAGAAGAAGTTCACTTTTCAGGAAACCCAGCTGGAAAAATAAGTGCAGCAGTATTTAAAGAAATACATAAAGGATTAGAAAGTAAATCATTCAAAGAACCAACAGGAATAGTTACAGCAACAATTTGTAAAGACACAGGATTACTTCCTTCAGCAGGATGTACAAATACAGTAACAGACATATTTATAAAAGGAACAGTTCCAACAGATACATGTACAGCAGGAACAGCAATAGAAATTTGTAAAGAAACAAATATGATAGCAACAGAATTCTGTCCAGAAAAAGAACAAAGAAGATTTGGAGGAATACCAGAAAAAGAATCAAAATATAATGGAAAACTATGGAATTCAAATTTATCTGGTTCAGCATCTGCACCAAAAGAGACATGTAATGTACACACATCTCCAGCAACATCAGAAACAAACACAACAGTAGAAAAACCACAAAACAACGGAATAGAAGTTCCAAGTGTTATAGGAGAAACATTATCAAGTGCAAAATCTAAATTAGAAGGACTAAAATTAAAGGTAGAAATAAAATACGATTCAGATTCAAGTAAAGAAGATGGAGTTGTTTTAAAACAAAGTATAAAATCTGGAACAACAGTTGATGAAGGTTCAAAAATTATAATAACTGTAAACAAAAAAGATAATACAACAGGAGGAAATACAACAAATAATACAGATACAGGAAATACAACTGTTGATGGACCAGAAAATTAATAAAAAGTACGTAATCACACAGGAAAAGAGACGTCGTTCTCTAAAAAATAAAAGGCGGAAAAAAAGTCCGCCTTAAATTATATAAGGAGGAATTATGGATTTATTCTTTTATAATACATTAACCAAGAAAAAAGATTTATTTAAACCAATAGATAGTAAAGAAGTAAAAATATATTCTTGTGGTCCAACTGTATACAAAGATGCAACAATAGGAAATATGAGAACAAATATATTTCAAGACACCTTAAGAAGAACACTAGAATATAATGGTTATAAATTAAAACATGTTATGAACATAACAGATGTAGGACACTTAGTTTCAGATGCAGATGAAGGCGAAGATAAAATGATAAAATCTGCAAAAGAAGAAGGAAAAACACCATTAGAAATTGCGGAGTATTATACAAAAAAATTTTTTAATGACTTAGATAGACTAAATATTCAAAGACCAGAAATAGTATGTAAAGCAACAGAACATATAGAAGACATGCTAAACTATGTAAAAAAATTAATAGAAAATGGTTATGCATATGAAACTTCAACAGCAATATACTTCGATGTATCTAAATTAGATGATTATGGAATTCTATCTGGAATAAATTTAAGAGAACAAAAGCATGGTGCAAGAGTTGAAATAGATAAAGAAAAGAAAAATCCATACGATTTTGCACTATGGATAAAAGCACCAGAAAATCATTTAATGAAATGGGAAAGCCCTTGGGGATTAAGTTATCCAGGATGGCATATAGAATGCTCAGCAATGAGCCAAAAATACTTAGGAGAAGTTTTTGACATACATACAGGAGGAATAGATTTAATTCCAACCCACCACGAAAACGAAATAGCACAAAGCAAAGGTTATTCAGGTAAAATACCTGCAAATTATTGGATGCACGGAGAATATTTACTTATGAATGGTGGAAAAATGTCAAAAAGCTTAGGAAATGTATATCTATTACAAGATTTAATAGATAAAGGTTATAATCCACTTGTATATAAAATGTTCTGTTATACAACGGTATATAGAAAAAAATTAAACTTCACATGGGAAGCTATGGACTCTGCTAAAATAGCATTAGAAAGATTAAAAGAAGCATATCAAAAACATCTAAAAGGAGAAGAAACAATAGAAGAAAAAGATATTGCGGAGTATGAAGAAAAATTCCATGCAGCAATAAATGATGACTTAAATATGCCAGCTGCTATGAGCATAGTATGGGAAGTTGCTAAAGAAAGTAGAAAGTCAAAAGAATTTGCAAAACTACTTGAAAAATTTGATACAGTACTTGGTTTAGATATAAATAAAAGCGAAGAAAAAGAAAAATTACCAGAAGAAATAGAAAAACTAATATATGAAAGAAAAGAAGCAAGAAAAAATAAAAATTGGGCTAAATCAGATGAATTAAGAGACTTAATTCAATGTAAAGGATACAGTGTAAAAGATACAAAAGAAGAAATGATAGTAGAAAAAATATAAAAAGGAGTAGATTGCTATGGCCGATATAAAAGTAGATTTTAAATATGCAGGAGTAGAACAATCTGAAATACAAAAATATGAAAAAGATATAATAAGAATACATGAAGAATTTCGCATAAAAGAAAAAATAGAAACAGAATTTTTAGGATGGTTATCATTACCAACAAATTATGATAGAGAAGAATTTGTAAGAATAAAAAAAGCAGCAAAAAAAATAAAAAAAGATTCAGATGTATTAGTAGTAATAGGAATAGGTGGCTCATATTTAGGAGCAAGAGCAGTTATAGAAGCTCTAACAAATTCATTTACAAATTCAATTTCAGATGACGATGCAAAATTTCCTAAAATAATATTTGTAGGAAACAATATGAACCCAGATTATATAAACGATGTTATAGAATTTATAGAAGACAGAGATTTTTCAATTAATGTAATATCAAAATCTGGAACAACAACAGAACCAGCCATAGCATTTAGAATATTTAGAGAATGCTTAGAAAACAGATATGGTTTAGCAGAAGCAAGAAGCAGAATATATGTAACAACAGATAAACAAAAAGGAGCATTAAAACAACTTGCAGATGAAGAAGGTTATGAAAAATTTGTAGTACCAGATAATATAGGAGGAAGATATTCAGTACTTACAGCAGTAGGACTTCTTCCAATAGCAACAGCAGGAATTAATATAGATAAATTAATGGCAGGAGCATTAGAAGCACAAGAAAAATATGCAGATAGCAATTTAAAATATAACGAATGCTATCAATATGCAGTAGCAAGAAATATCTTATATGAAAAAGAAAAAAACATAGAAATATTAGTAGATTATGAACCAAAACTACACTATTTTATAGAATGGTGGAAGCAACTATTTGCAGAAAGCGAAGGAAAAGAAAATAAAGGAATATTCCCAACAGGAGCAGAATTTACAACAGATTTACACTCAATTGGACAATACATACAACAAGGAAGACGTAATTTATTTGAAACAGTATTAAATATAGAAAAATGCAAAACAGACATACGAATAAAAGTAGATGAAGATAATTTAGATGGACTAAACTATTTAAAAGGAAAAACAATAGACTATGTAAATAAAACAGCAATGAAAGCAACCATAAAAGCACATGTAGATGATGATGTACCAAATATTCTAATAAATATAGAAAAATTAAATGAAGAAACAATAGGACATTTAATATATTTCTTTGAACTAGCATGTGCAGTTTCAGGAAATTTGCTAGGAGTAAATCCATTTAATCAACCAGGAGTAGAAAAATATAAAACAAATATGTTTGAAATGTTAGAAAAACCAGGTTACACAAAATAAACGTCAAACATTGTAGGGGCGGTCATTGACC
>OJMO01000118.1_pt1 | contig 60644 bp, 67 predicted proteins | sample 1597241 | NCBI WGS metagenome assembly OJMO01 (sample SAMEA2452129, study PRJEB22498) | human gut metagenome | biome: human feces; feature: human gut; material: feces | place: Australia | collected 2012 | reverse complement strand
AAAATAATTTGTAATTTTTTTGCAAAAAGTGCGACACTTATTATTGCAATTTATAAACAATATTTTTTCAAAAAAAATGTTGACTATATAAGAAATTAAGTATAAAATGTAATAGAAAATAAAATATTATTTATATTTTTGCATATTTTGTATATTAAAATCAAAAAATATAGGTAATAATATTAATATCAAAAGAAAAAAGGAGAAAAGAGATATGAAAGTAACTAAAAAAATTTTAAGTGTAATTTTAATTGTAAGTTTATTATTTGTTGTTTTACAAACTTCAGTTTTTGCTACTGATGATGATCTTTTTCAACAAATACAAGATTTAGTAGGAGATACAAATACTACAAGCACACCTGATGCAAATACTACAAATACTGTAAATAATATAACTGATATAACAAATACAAACAACACTACAAACAATATATCAACAAATGAAACTTTACCAAAAACAGGTATAACAGAAGATTATGCAATAATAGCTTTTGCTGTTATATGTGGTGTTTCAGCAATATATGCATATAAAAAAGTGAAAAAATATAATATAAAATAAGAAGAAATATAAAATAAAATTTTAAACACTATAAATAATCTAAAATATCTTTTAGCTTGTTTATAGTGTTTTTGCTTTTATTAGCAATCTTTTATCAGACATGTTATTACATGTAATTAATGTTACAATTTTTTCTCCATTTGTTTCTTGTGATATACATGATAAATCACTTGGAATGATTTCTTTTCTCTCGTAAATAAAATAATCTAAACTATTTCCAGATAAATCATAAATGGTTATTTTATCATTAATTGCAAGTTCTTTTAATCTACCAAAAAATCGTTTATCTGCATAATTGTGTCCTGCAATACATAGATTGCCGAACTTTATTTGGTGTAGGACCTGCAAATCTACAAGGAGAAATTTTTAAAAGTTCAGAATTTTGATTAGATAAAATGGGATAATTAATTTTTATTTTTTCAATTTCAATAATTCCTATTACAAAAGACTCAGTACTTAATCTATCTATATCAGTTGCATATGAATCATATAACGTACTAATATTAAATGATTCGGTTAAAAGTTTTGATTCTTGTTCTTTTTTTGTATTACTATAAACTATAGATGAAAATAATACTATTATTATAATAAAAGAAATAAGTGAAACATAAAATTGCAATTTAAAGCTAAATATTTTAAGTTTTTGTTTTTCATTATATTCTTTAGTTATTAATATTTGATTCATATTTCCTCCTAAAAGTATTCTTTAAAGTATCTATTTATAATAGTTTTTGTAATATTAAAAATAATATTAAGGGAAAAACTGAAATTAATACAAATATTTTATAAAAATTTAAAAAAATACTGCAAAAATCTTTTATTATATGGTACAATAGCAAAAGTATAAAAAAAGATAAGGAGAGTATAGTTATGTCTGATATTAAATACAAAAGAGTTTTATTAAAATTAAGTGGAGAAGCTTTAGCAGGAGATGCAAAAACTGGTATATCACCAGAAGTAATTGGAAAAATTTGCGATCAAATAAAAAATATGCTAGATTTAGGTGTACAAGTTGCAATAGTAGTAGGAGCAGGAAATTTTTGGCGTGGTAGATATGGAAAAGAAATAGAAAGAACTACATCAGATTATATGGGAATGCTTGCTACAACAATGAATGCTTTAGCTCTTCAAGATGCATTAGAATCAAGAGGAATGTATACAAGGGTACAAACTGCAATCGAAATGAGAGAAGTTGCAGAACCATATATAAAAAGAAAAGCAACAAAACACTTAGAAAAGGGAAGAGTAGTTATTTTTGCTTGCGGTTCTGGTAATCCATTCTTTACAACAGATACAGCAGCAGCATTAAGAGCAGCAGAAATAGAAGCAGATGTTATATTAGTTGCAAAAACAATTGATGGAGTATATTCAGCAGATCCAAAACAAGATGAGAATGCAATAAAATATGATGAAATAACTTATCTAGACATATTAAATAAAGATTTAAAAGTAATGGATTCTACAGCTATTTCATTATGCAAAGATAATAATATACCATTAATAGTATTTGCAATGGATAATACAGAAAATATAATAAAAGCTGTTAAAGGTGAGAAAGTAGGAACATTAGTAAAATAAATTTGATATTTATAGAAGTAAATTTTATTTTTGTTACTAATCATTCTTTAAATATCAATTTGAACCTAGTTTCTATGTAGAAGTAAAATTTATAACTAGATATTAATGATACTAGTAACTAATTTTTACTAATAGTAAAGTATAAAATTAAATATTATAATATGGTAATAATTAAATTTATCTAATTAATTATAAAAAATAAAAGGAGAGGATATTATGAATTACACAGATTTAGAAGAAAAAATGAAAAAAACAGTAAGTGTTTATGAGGAAAATTTATCAGAAATTAGAGCTGGTCGCGCAAATCCAGCCATATTAAATAAAATAAAAGTAGATTATTATGGCGTGCCAACTCCAATAAATCAAGTTGCTGGAATTTCTGTTCCAGAAGCAAGACTAATTGTAATACAACCATGGGATACAGGAATATTAAAAGAGATAGAAAGAGAAATATTAAAAGCTGATATAGGAATTAATCCAAATAATGATGGAAAAGTAATTAGATTAAATTTCCCAGAATTAAATGAAGAAAGAAGAAAAGAACTTGTTAAAGAAGTTAAAAAAATAGCAGAAGAAGCAAGAATAGCAGTAAGAAGTATTCGTAGAGATAGTATAGATAGTTATAGAAAAATGCAAAAAGATAGCGAGATTACAGAAGATGAATTAAAACAAGCAGAAGAAGATATACAAAAAATAACAGATAAAAATATAGCTTCAATTGATAATATATTAGAAAATAAAGAAAAAGAAATAATGAGTATATAGATAAAATATTATATAAATAGAAATACATATTATGCAAAGTTTAGATAGCTTACTACGAAGGTTAACTACAAAAAAATACGCATTTTTAAAAGTAAAAAAGTTAGTCGGAAAGGAGAATATGTTAGACAAATAAACTAACATAGATGGTTATGGATTTTAAACAAGCACTAATAGATGATGCAAAATTAATTAATGATAGTTTTGAAAAGTATTTTAAAAATACTGATTGTCCAGAAGGCATATTAAATGAATCTACAAAATATAGTTTACTTGCTGGAGGCAAACGATTAAGACCAATTTTAATATTAGAAACATATAAATTATTTAAGCAAAATGTGGAAGAATGTCTTCCTTTTGCTGTAGCTATGGAAATGATACATACTTTTTCTCTTATACATGATGATTTACCAAGCATAGATAATGATGATTATAGAAGAGGAAAGCTTACTAATCATAAAAAATTTAATGAGGCAACTGCAATATTAGCAGGAGATTCATTGTTAAATAATGCATATATGATAATGATTGATGATATTATTAATAGTAAAGATGAAAATATAAAATATAGAAAAATTAAAGCAATGAGTGAAATTTCTTATGGAATTGATAGAATGATTGCAGGAGAGTATATAGATACAGAGTATGAAGGAAAACAAATTTCAAGTGACTATTTAGAATATATGCATAAAAATAAAACTGGAGCATTAATAAAGGCTTCTGTTAAAGCTGGTGCAATAATTGCTGGTGGGACATATAAAGATATTGAAAAGTTATCTTTATATGCAGAAAAAATAGGATTAGCATTTCAAATAAAAGATGATATACTATCTGAAATAGGAGATGCTGAAGTTTTAGGTAAACCAGTAGGAAATGATAAAGAAAAAGGGAAATGTACATATGTTAGTAAATATGGATTAGAAGAAGCAGAAAAAATGTTAAACAGTATAACAAAAGAAGCAGTAGAAATTGTATCTTCTTATAAAACAGATGATGAATTTTTAAAAGAATTAGCATTATATATTGCAAATAGAAATAAATAAAGGAGAAAAATATGAGTAATACCAATCTAGAGACTAATAGTTATCCAGAGCATATTGCTATAATTATGGATGGAAACAGAAGATGGGCAAGAGAAAATAATTTAGAGATAAAAGAAGGGCATAAAAAAGGTGCAGAAAATTTAGAAAGAATTGCAAAGTATTGTAATAATATAGGAATTAAATATTTAACAGTATATGCGTTTTCTACAGAAAATTGGAAAAGAAGTAAAGAAGAAGTCGGTGCTTTAATGATATTACTTCAAAATTATTTAAATGATTTTTCAAAAAGAGCAGATACAGAAAATATAAAGATTAAAGTATTAGGTGACATTTCAGTACTTTCAAAAGGAATGCAAAATAGTATAAATAAAGCAATAGAAAGAACTAAAGCAAATACTGGTCTAACTTTAAATATTGCTTTTAATTATGGAGGAAGAGCAGAAATAACATATGCTATTAAGCAAATCGTCCAAGAAATAAAAAATAATAATATAGAAATCGAAGATATAAATGAAGAATTAATATCAAACTATTTATACACAAAAGGACAGCCAGACCCAGATTTATTAATAAGAACAAGCGGAGAATTAAGAACAAGTAACTTCTTACCTTGGCAATTAGCTTATACAGAATTTTATTTTGATAATAAATATTGGCCAGAATTTTCAGAAGAAGATCTACTAAAGGCAATAAAAAATTATGAAGTTAGAAATAGAAAATTTGGAGGAAAATAGTAAATGAATTTAAATCGTATATTAACAACAGTAATAGGATTACCAATTGTTATTATTGTGTTTATATTTGGAAATATATATTTAATGGACGTATTATTTGCAGTAATTGCAGCAATGAGCTTACATGAATATTTCGATAGTTTTAAAGGAAAAGCAAAACCAGTGTGTTGGCTTCGGATATTTAGCATGTGCTTTAATATCATTAATACATATTGTGCCAAGACAGTATATAATTATAACAATAGGAGTATTAGTACCAACTAGTATATTACTGCTTTTTATACAAGTTATTATTTCTAATATGAAAACTACAATTAAAGATATTGCAATTACTTTATTTGGGATTTGTTATATACCATTATTTTTAATGTATATGCCATTACTTATGGGGTCAGAAAATGGAAAACTGCTTGTATGGTTCATAATAATTGCAGCATGGGGAACAGACATATTTGCATATATAGTAGGAAAAACAATTGGAAAACATAAGTTTAGTGAAATTAGTCCTAACAAGTCTATAGAAGGATGTATAGGAGGAATAATTGGAGCAACAGTTTTAACTTTAATATATGCATTAGTTATTAATACATATTTAGGAATGAACATTAACTACTTATATATAGCAGGCATTTCTATTTTATTAAGTATAATAGGGCAAATAGGAGATTTTTCGGCATCAAGTATAAAAAGATATGTTGGAATTAAAGATTTTAGCAATCTACTTCCAGGACATGGAGGAATGTTAGATAGAATAGATAGTTTAATATTTATAGCACCATTTGCTTATTTTCTATTATTATTTGTACTTTAATTTATATTTGTAAGATATGATATGTTAACTAGTTTTGTGATAGAAACTGTATATGATAAATAGTTTATAAAAACAATACTACTTTTCATAAGGAACGGGCTTTATGTTTATAAATTGTTACAATTCATAGTCTTTAATTTAAGAGGGAAATAGTTACCGCCTATCAAGAGTTTAATATATATTTTTTTAAACCAATCTTGAAACGTGGCGATATATTAAACTCTTGATAAGCTAGGATGTGCTTTTTATAAGATATGAAGTGTAGATGTAAATTTATTAATTTGGAGGAAATGTATATGTTTACTTTTTTTATAAATGCCATAAAAATTATATTTCTTTTAGGATTATTAGTCTTTATTCATGAAGGTGGACATTTTATTGTAGCTAAGCTTTGCAAAGTTAAAGTAAATGAATTTGCATTAGGATTTGGTCCTACAATTTGGAAAAAACAAGTAAAAGAAACAAAATATGCATTAAGATTAATCCCTTTAGGGGGATTTGTAAGCATGGAAGGTGAAGAAGAACGCTCTGATAAAGAGGGTTCTTTTAGTAAAGCTTCTATTCCAAGAAGAATAGCTATAGTGTTAGCTGGTCGGTATAGTAAACATTATATTTGCATTAATTTTATATTTTGGACTTATGACAACAAATACTAATTTTGTAAGCAATAAAATAGATTCACTAGTAGATGGATATAATGCGCAAATTTCAGGTTTGCAAGCTGGTGATGAAATTAAGAGAATAAATGGCAAAAAGGTTATAAACCAAGAAGATGTAAATAGGCAGGTTTTAAAGTCTAAAGGAGAAAAAGTAAAGGTTTTAATAGAAAGAGATGATAAATTGTTAGAATATGAGGTTATTCCAAATGAAGTAAAATATAAAGAAACAGGAATATACCTAAAAGAAGGTGATTCTACTAAAATAGTAGCATTGCAAGAAGAAAGTCCTGCTAAAAAACAAGGATTAGAAGTAAATGATATTATACTAAAAGTAAATGGAGAAGATACAAAAGATGATGTGAGCAAATTAATAATGTTAATTAATGAAAATAAAGAATCAGATTTAAAAATTTTGGTACAAAGACATGGAGAAGAAAAAGAAGTTACTATTACTCCTACAGAAAAATCACAATATTACTTAGGTGTTAATCTAAAGCTTGCTGAAAATACTTTCACAAATAAAATATATTATGCATTTAATTCAACAGTAGATTTTTGTTTTTCTATTTTAGATAATTTAAAACAGCTTTTTACAGGTCATGTGTCAACAGACCAATTAATGGGGCCAGTAGGAATTTCAAGTGTGGTTTCAAATACTGAAGGAATAAAAGATTATATTTACATTATTTCATTGATATCTTTATCTTTAGGTGTTACTAACTTACTTCCTTTTCCACCACTAGATGGAGGAAAAATAGTAATTTTATTAATAGAATGGATTAGAAGAAAGCCTTTAAAAGAAAAAACAGAAATATCAATACAAATGTTAGGCTTTTCTATACTTATAGTACTATCGATATATATAACATATAATGATATACTAAGAATATTTTAGATTAATATATTTGAAATTAAAATATATTAACAAAAAGGAGGAAATATGTTAATTATTAGAATTAGCATATAAGAGGTAAAATGGAAGAAAAAAATGAATTATTAGAAATAAAACCAAAATTTAGGATTATATATGAAATATTGCATAGAGGTTCAATTTTATTATTATTACTTATATTAATGTTAATACCATCTATAATATATAAAACTTTAATAGTATATTTAATAGCTGTAGTAATAGTTGCTATTGTTATGACTGTTGTATTATTATTCGAAAAACAAAGATATAAATCATTTGAATATAAATTCTATAAAGATAAATTAATATTTAATTCGAATTTTATAAATGTAGAAAATAAATATATCAAATATGAGAATATAAAAGAAATAAAATATGTACAAAGTTTCTTACAAACATTCTTTAATTTAGGAGATATAATTATTAATACAAATGCAGAAAATGGAATAGATAATGGGATTGTTATATATAACATTGAAGATGTTAAAAATGTATATAATAAATTAAATTCTATTGTATAAATTATGATGCAATATCTTTTAGGAGGGTGTAACAAAGAATATGGCTGATGCTCAAGAAAAAATGCTAAAAGAAATTTTTAAAGATTTTGAAATAAATAGTAATATTATAAATACCAAAATAAAATCTATAAATTTATACAAAAAGACTAATAAATTAGAAGTTAATATTTTATCAGATAAACCTATAAAAGTAAAAGATGTTGGTGCATTTGAAAAATATTTAATTAAAAGATTTATGCTTAAGGAAGCACTAATACATATTAGTTATATAGAGGAAATAGAAAATAACTTTTTAAATCAATGGGATGATATTTTAGATTATTTATCATATAAACATCCTCTAACTAAAGCTTTATTGAAGGATAGTATTTTAAATTTAGATGGAAATAATTTAAATATTAGTTTAAAATTATCAGGTTCCGATATACTTTATGGTAGAAATATGGATAAAATTCTATCAGATTTAATATTTAATGTATTTAATCAGAAGTTAAAAATAAAATATATGGATAATGATTCAGAAGAAACCAAAGTAAAAGCTTTAGAATATAGACAAAAGTTACAAGAAGATGTAATAAAAAAGGTTCAAGAAAAATCTAATATAATAGATAATGTAAAAGAAAATAACCCTGCAAAAGAAAATAAAGAATCCAGCCTACAAGATTCTAAACTTAAGGTAAATGGTCAACCTGTAAATAACAATAAACAAGAGGATAAGCGTGAAAACAAAGAAAGTAAACAAGAAGAACCAGAAGAGATAACACCTTTAATATTAGGAAGAAATCAAAATATTAAAGATCCATTAGTAAAAGTAATAGATATTTCTATAGATAGTGGAAAAATATCGCTTGAAGGAGAAGTAATAAATACAGATTCAAGAGAACTAAAAACTGGTAAATTTTTATTTATGTTTGATTTATATGATGGAACAAGCACAATCACATGTAAAGCTTTTATAGAAAAAGAGAAATTTAAGACTGTTTCTCGGAAGAATAAAATCTGCTAAAGGACTTAAAATTGGTGGTACAGCGCAATTTGACCCATTTGCGAAAGAACTTGGTGTTATTGCAAATACTATTGTAGAAACAGCTGGAATGAAAAAACAAGAAAGAAAAGATGAAGCAAAAGTAAAAAGAGTAGAACTTCATATGCATACACAAATGAGTCAAATGGATGGAATGACATCTGCAAAAGATTTAATAAAACGTGCAATGAAATGGGGCATGAAATCTATTGCGATTACAGACCATGGTGTTGTACAAGCATTTCCAGAGGCACATAAGTTATTAGGTTTTGATAATCCAGATATGAAGGTAATTTATGGTGTTGAAGCATATTTAGTACCAGATAAGGTGCCTTGTGTATCTTTTCCAAAAGGACAAGATATAAATACAACTTATTGTGTTCTAGATTTAGAAACTACAGGCTTTTCTTTTAGAACAGAAAAGATTACAGAAGTTGGTATAATGAAAGTAAAAAATGGAGAAGTAATTGATGAATTTTCTTGTTTTGTAAATCCAGAAAAGCCAATTCCACAAAGAGTAATTGAAGTAACTAATATAACAGATGATATGGTAAGAAACGCTGAAACAATAGAGACTGTTATGCCTAAAATTATAGAGTTTGTTGGAGATAGTGTTTTAGTTGCACATAATGCAGATTTTGATATAGGATTTTTAAAATATAATGCAAAAGTGTTAGGGCTTACTTTAGATAATACGTACTTAGATACTTTAAGGCTTGCTAAAGAGCTTTTTCCAGAATATAAAAAATATAAGCTAGGAATTATTGCTGAGAATTTAGGTATAAAGGTAGAAGTAGCACATAGAGCATTAGATGATGTAGATACAACAGTAAAAGTATTAAATGTAATGTTTGAGATGCTTAAAGAAAAAGGGGTAAAAACTGTTGATGATATAGATAGATTAAATTCAGGTAATGCAGATTACAAAAGGCTTCCAAGCTATCATGCTATAATCTTAGCTAAAAATTATGTGGGACTTAAGAATTTATATAAACTAATATCTCTTTCACATTTACACTATTTTTATAAGAAACCTCGTATTTTAAAATCTTTATACAAAAAATATTCAGAAGGATTAATACTTGGTAGTGCTTGTGAAGCAGGAGAATTATATAGAGCGATTATTGCCGGAAAATCTGATGAAGAAATAGAAGACATAGCAAAAGATTATGATTATTTAGAAATTCAACCAATAGGAAACAATATGTTCATGGTTAGAAATGAAACAGTTCCTGATACAAAGGCATTAGAAGAAATAAATGAAAAAATAGTACATTTAGGAGAAAAATTAGGAAAATTAGTAGTTGCAACATGTGATGTACATTTTATGGACCCACAAGATGAAATTTATAGAAGAATTTTAATGGCAGGACAAGGGTTTGATGACGCAGATCAGCAGGCACCATTATATTTAAGAACTACAGAAGAGATGCTTAAAGAATTCGAATATTTAGGAGAAGAAAAAGCATATGAAGTTGTTGTAACAAACACAAATAAAATAGCAGATATGTGTGAAAGAATAAGCCCAATATCACCTGAAAAGTGTCCACCATATATTGATAATTGTGAGCAAACAATTAAAGATATTGCATATACTAAAGCACATGAATTATATGGAGAAGACCTTCCAGAAATAGTTGCAAATAGATTACAAAAAGAGCTAGATTCAATTATAAAAAATGGATTCTCAGTTATGTATATTATTGCACAAAAACTGGTATGGAAATCTAATGAAGATGGATATTTGGTTGGGTCTCGTGGTTCTGTTGGTTCATCATTTGTTGCTAATATGACAGGTATTACAGAGGTTAATTCTCTTCCAGCGCATTACAGATGTCCAAATTGTAAATATTCAGATTTTACAGATTATGGTTTTAAAAATGGATTTGACCTTCCAGATAAAGACTGTCCAAAATGTGGTCATAAATTAGATAAAGATGGAATGGATATACCATTTGAAACTTTCCTACGGATTTAATGGCGATAAAGAGCCAGATATTGATCTTAATTTCTCTGGTGAATATCAAGCAAAAGCACATAGATATACAGAAGTAATTTTTGGAAAGGGAACTACATTTAAGGCAGGAACAGTTGGTACTGTTGCAGATAAAACAGCATTTCGGATATGTGAAAAAATATTATGAAGAAAGAGGAGTTCCTGTAAATAATGCAGAAGTATTAAGAATTGCAAGCCGGATGTACTGGTATAAAAAGAACAACTGGACAGCATCCAGGAGGTATTATAGTTGTTCCAAAAGGAAGAGAGATATATGAATTCACACCTGTACAACATCCAGCAGATGATCCAAATTCAGATATTATAACAACACATTTTGATTATCACTCTATTGACCAAAACCTTCTTAAGCTTGATATACTTGGTCATGATGATCCTACTATTATTCGTATGCTTCAAGATATAACAGGTGTTGACCCACAAAAGATACCACTTGATGACCCAGATACAATGTCGATTTTTAGCTCTACAGAAGCTTTAGGTGTAACTCCTGAACAAATAAACTCCCAAGTTGGAAGCTTTGGTGTTCCAGAGTTTGGAACAAAATTTGTAAGACGGAATGCTTTTAGATACAAGACCAAAGACTTTTGATGAATTAATTCGTATTTCAGGGTTATCACATGGTACAGATGTGTGGCTTGGAAATGCACAAACATTAATCGAGGAAGGAACCGTTACATTAAATGAAGCAATATGTTGTAGAGATGATATTATGATTTATTTAATAAAACAAGGCTTGCCACCAAATCCAGCATTTAAAATAATGGAAACTGTGCGTAAAGGAAAAGCATTAAAAGATCCTGCAAAATGGGAAGAATATAAGGCTTTAATGAAAGAACATGATGTTCCAGATTGGTATATTAAATCGTGTGAAAAAATAAAATACATGTTCCCTAAAGCTCATGCTGCAGCATATGTAACAATGGCATTTAGAATTGCATGGTTTAAAGTACATATTCCAAAGGCATATTATTCAGCATATTTTTCTATAAGAGCAAAACAATTTGATAGTGAAATAATGTGTCATGGGAAAGAAAAAGTTAAAAATAAGATGAAAGAAATAGATTTGGAAGGAAATGCTGCTCAAAATAAAGATAAAGAGATGTATCCAGTTTTAGAGCTTGTTTTGGAGATGTATGAAAGAGGAATTAAATTTTTACCAATAGATTTATACTTATCACATCATGAAAAATTTATAATGGAGGAAGATGGAATTCGTCCGCCACTTGGTGCTATTCCTGGACTTGGGCCAATTGATGCAGAAGGAATATATAATGCGGCAAAAGAAGGGAAATTTATGTCTATTGATGATATGAAGATTAGATCTAAGATTGGAAAAGTTGCAGTAGAGACTTTAAAGAGTGTAGGTGTTTTAGAGGGAATGAGTCAAAGTAATCAAATGAGTTTGTTTGGGTAGATTATTATAAAGTCATTGTTATTTTTATTACAAAGAAAGTATATATATTTTCTTTCACAAGATATATGTAATAGGGCTTAATAGTAGAAAAAGAAAGGAAGAAAAAATGAATCCATCAATAAATTTAACTGATATATTTAATTTAAGAAATATAATAATTTATTTTATAGCAATTAATGTAATAGCATTCTTAACTATGTGGATAGATAAACGTAAGGCTATTAATCGGTTCATGGAGAATTAAAGAAGCTACATTATTTACACTAGTTTTACTTGGAGGAGGAATTGGAGGAATAGCAGGAATGTATACTTTCAGACATAAAACTAAAAAACTATACTTTATTATAGGATTTCCAGTTATATTAATTTCTGAAATTATTATGATAATATATCTAAAATTATATATTTTTTAAAAAGTACTCATTTAATTAGAAAGAACTAATTAAATGGGTTTTTTATATTTATAGTGAAGAAGTCTATGCTTATTGATGCTGCATATTGGATTGTACATCTTTTATGTCTAAAGTAGTGCACACCAAATGTGCAAAGTTCTAAACATAAGGAATGTCAAAAAAATTCACTTATGTTTCAGATGTAAAACATAAGTTTTTTAAAACAAACCTTTATTTGATAAACATAATTTGATGACCAAGATTGTTATTTTTCTTGAATAATATATGTTGAAAACTATGTGAATAAATGTGACAAAAAAATACTTATATATTGATTATTCACAAGGTTATCCACATTTTCCACATAACGTTGATAAAATTAATGTTACAACAAAAAGGAACATAAAACAAGAGTATGAAACAATAAAAAAATGAAATTGTAAAATAAACTTCAAACTTGTAATACTATAAGCAAAAAAATAAAAAAACAGATAAAAAAAGAAAAAAATCGACAATTAACTACTAATAAGAAATTACAAAATAATTACAAATATTTTATAAATATATTTTAAAATGATACTAAAAGATGATATAATACTACAAAGAGTTATACAATATTATAATATGAGTAAATTTTAACTATAAAAGTTAGCAAAAAATATTATAAATTGGCAAATAATAAAAAAATTGGAATTATTAAAAAAGAGGATGTATAAAATGGAAAATTTAAGTAATTTAGAAAATAAAAAGGAGATTGTAGAAAAATTTTTTTCATGGCTATTAGATAGAGAAGAAATTGAATTAATTGAAGAAATAGATTTATCATTGGTATCAGAATATTATGATCCAAACATTTATTATACTAAAGAGATATGGGATTTCTTTAATACATATGCAATGCAAAGATTAGGAAGAGTTAGTCAGCTAGGACTTATGGTGTCTGAAAATAAAAACTGTTATCACAATCGTTTAGATCATTCTAAAGGTACATATAATAGAAAATTAGAAGAATTAATATATTTAACTTCAGATAGGAGTTATAGAGAATATATAGAACAAAATAATCTGAAATTATATTTAATTGCAGAATTAATAAAAGAAGCTGGTCATGATATAGGACATTTACCACTTTCTCATATTATGGAAATACAAGTAATAAAAAGAAGGGATTTTCATGAAGATATTGGTAAAAGAATCTTATTAGAAGATAAGCAAATACGGAGAAATTTTAAATTCTATAAATCCAAATTTAAAAGATATTTTAAAAATTGTAATTCAAGATGATACATTAAATTTTAAATCACATGATGAAGGAAATTATGATGTAGATAGGTTAGATTATATATTAAGAGATTCAATTTATAGAGGTCAAAAAATAGAGGGGTATTCTCATGAACAATATACAAGAATATATGCTGGATTAGACGAAATTGGTAATATAATGCGAAATGATGATGGAAGCATTATATTAGTAGATGAAAATACAGCAATATCAAAGAAACAAATAGATGTATATGAAAACTCTTCATTAAGTATTATAGAAAATTTCTTAGAAAGAAGAGTACAAGCATATAAAGATGGATATTTTTCAAAGAGAATACAAGTAAAAGATTCATTAGTAGGAATTTTTGTACAAAATGTTTTAAATGGTAAATCAGATGATGGAGTTGCTGAAGAATTAAAATCATTTATACAACAACTAAAGGAAAAAGATGTTGATATAGATTTAGATGAATATTTAAAATGGGATGATATTAGATTTTATTGTAATTGTTTTGAAGTTGCACAAAGCAGTAATAATCAAAATATGAGGGATTTTTCAGGAATGATAATTCCTAATTTACAATCTTTGATGAGTTTAATATATTCACATTTAAATTTAAAGAGTGCAAGAGAATGGAAATTTGATTATTTAACTCCTGAACATAAAGATTTTATACACAAAATAAAAGATTTGATTTATGGGGATACACATTTAAGCAGAATGTTAAAAGATGAAGGTTTTTATAAAAGAAATTGTTTGATAAGTACGAATGATAATGATATAGAATTATTAAAAAAAGAGTTAGGAGATACCATTTTCTATTCTAGTGCAACTGTATATGGATATAAAAAAACTATGCCTATATATATAAAAGATAAAGATGGGAGAGTCTTTGAACTTCATGAGCATCCAGAAAGAAGTTGTAATTGGGATGAAAGAAAAGAAAAAATGAATGTCGCTTTTGCCGCTATTCCAGAGTTAAAGTTACAAGGTGTAAGTGATGATGAAATAGAGAGGATAAAAAGATACTTTCTAGATAATGATATAGATATAAGAGGTACAAACGAAAGACGCCAAGTTAATATGAGTCCAGTAAGAGTAGATACAAAAATAGAAGAATATTTTGATATTTGATACTATATATCAAAATATTCTTAAAAAAATTTATATATTAAAAGAATGATGTTTTACATATCTCAAGTAACATCATTCTTTTTTATTAATTAAGAGTTTTACTTAATTTATTATAACAATTTCTACAAACTGGTATATATTCAGAATCACCAATAAATATGTCATCTGTTTTACCACCTTTAAAGAAAGAAAATATTGCATTTTCATTTTTACATATCTCGCATATTGATGTCATCATTTGAATATTATCTGCTAAACACATTAAATCACCCATTTTTCCAAACGGCTTTTTTTCTGCAGTTAAATTTAAACCTGAAATGTAAAATTTTTTCCCATTTTGAGTCATTTTTTCAATAGTATTTACATTGCCTGTTAAAAATTGAAATTCGTCAATGAAATATATATCAGCATTATAATCTTGAAGTTCGTCAATAGAGTTTATATTGATAGCATTTATTTTATTTCCAGAACGTGTTACTACTTGGTTATCTCCAAATCTATTATCTATAGTAGGTTTAAATACTTTAATATCTTTTCCAGTAATTAATTGTCTATCTAATTCATTTAATATTTTTTGTGTTTTACCACATTTCATTGGACCTGTATATACATTAATATCTCCCATAATATTACCTCTAAATTGTCAAATTTTTATTAATTATAACATAATATGATAATAAATCAAGAGTAACACTTTGTTAATAAAACCGAAATAAATTATTGACTTTCTAATATAGAGCTGATAAAATAATTAAAGTTAAATATTAGTGTTGAAAAAGAAAAAATATATTTGATTATTTAAAAGAGAGCAAGCATTTGGTGAAAGTTTGTAATAATAGATATATGGGGAGCTTTGGAGCTAAAATATAATAAAGAGGATAATTTTATAAATTATCAATTAGGGTGGAACCGCGGAAAACTATAAACTTTCGTCCCTAGCTTTTAAATTTAAGCTAGAGTTTAGATGAAAGTTTTTTTGTTTGTTAATATAATTTTTGGGGGCAAAAATACAAAAATGGACAAGAGAACCGTCCTTTTGTCCATATTCTAAACTATAGCAATAATATTTATATAGGAGGTATTTTATGGGAAAATTAACAATGGAGAAAATGGTATCACTTTGTAAAAACAGAGGATATATTTATGCAGGCTCAGAGATTTATGGAGGCTTAGCTAACACTTGGGATTATGGACCATTAGGAGTTGAACTTAAAAACAATATAAAAAATGCATGGAGAAAGAAATTTATACAAGAAAATAAATATAATGTAGGACTAGATGCAGCAATTTTAATGAATCCAGAGACATGGGTTGCATCAGGTCATGTTGGAGGATTTAGTGATCCATTAATTGATTGTAAAGAATGTAAAACAAGACATAGAGCAGATAAATTAATTGAAGAATGGGCACATGATAATGGAAAAGATATGATAGCAGATGGAATGTCTGATGAAGAAATGATTAAATTTATGAATGATAATAATATACCATGTCCAAAATGTGGGGAACATAATTTTACATCAATTAGAAAATTTAACTTAATGTTTAAAACATTCCAAGGTGTTACAGAGGATGGGGCATCAGAAATTTATTTAAGACCAGAGACTGCTCAAGGTATTTTTGTTAACTTTAAAAATGTACAAAGAACAACTAGAAAAAAAATGCCAATGGGAATAGCACAAATTGGAAAAGCTTTTAGAAATGAAATTACTCCAGGTAATTTTACTTTTAGAACACGTGAATTCGAACAAATGGAACTTGAATTTTTCTGCAAACCAGGAACAGATCTAGAGTGGTTTGAATATTGGAGAAATTTCTGTAAAAATTGGTTATTAAATTTAGGAATGAAAGAAGAAAACATTCGTCTTCGTGATCATAGTAAAGAAGAATTAGTATTTTATAGTAAAGGAACAACAGATATTGAATTTGCATTTCCTTTTGGATGGGGAGAATTATGGGGAATTGCAGATAGAACAGATTATGATTTAAAGAAGCATATGGAACATTCAAAACAAGATATGTCATATTTAGATCCAGAAACAAATGAAAAATATGTACCATATTGTATAGAACCATCACTTGGATGTGATAGAGTAGCTTTAGCTTTTTTATGTAATAGTTATGAAGAACAAGAAATAGCAGAAGGTGATGTAAGAACAGTATTACATTTGCATCCAGCCTTAGCTCCATATAAATTAGCTGTTCTTCCACTTTCTAAGAAATTAAGTGAAAAAGCAGGAGAAGTATATGAAAGCTTATCAAAGAAATTTATGTGTGATTATGACGAAGCAGGAAGTATAGGAAAACGTTATAGAAGAGAAGACGAAATTGGAACACCATATTGTGTAACAATAGATTTTCAGAGCTTAGAAGATAATACTGTAACTATCAGAGATAGAGATACAATGGAACAAATAAGACTTAAAATAGAAGATGTAGAAAAGTGGATTAGTGAGAAAATAGAATTTTAATATAACATTTCTTGTGTATGATAATAGAGTAAATAAGTACAAACCAACATATAAGTTATGTTGGTTTGTACTTATTTTTATAGAATAATGTAATTTATATAAAAGTATAAATAATATCTTTTTTATAATTTATTTTTTAAATGAACTAATAATATTGTCTATTATTTCTGACTCCTGAGTATAATCAGTTTCGAGAGCAGCTGTTGTTAAAATATATGCAGTAGTATCGTCTATAAAACATACTTGTTTAATTTTAACTTTAGAATTACTCTGAGTCATAGTATATGTAATAATTGAAGCATCTTTTCCATTTAATTTTACATTTTGTTTATTAATATCACCATCAAGTTTATCACCCATTTGAGTTTTAATGCCTGATATAGATGCATCAATATAAGAATTTAAATCATATCCAGTTGGTACAGTTTCAGAAAGTAGGTTTACATTTGTTCCATTTTCTGAATTTGCAAATACTGGCTTATCTGAAGATGTACTTAAAGATCTCCAAGCTTCTGGATAAGCAAATTGTACTCCAGATGAATGTGTATAAACTGAATATCCATTTAAGTCTTTTTGATTAATAATATTAGAATCTTCATCATTGTTATTTGTAGTATTGTCTGGAAGTTCAATTCCTAAGAGATTTGCTTTTTCTGGTAAAACTTTTTGGAAATTTTCAGAAATTTCTTTGATAAGAGAAGTCATCTTAGTATTAGACATTTCATTTAAAAGGTCACCATTATTTGCTGTTAAATCATCTATAGTAACATTATCTGTGTAATTTGTATTTTGGTTAATATCTAATTTAAATTGAACATCACTTGTACGAATATCTAAATATCCTGTAGTAGTAACACTTCCTTTTCCAATTTCGCCATTAGCTTCTATATTCATTTCTAAAAATGTGTCATCAGATTCTGATTTGAAATTTAATTTTGTGATATTTTTTCCATATTCTGCTGTAACAACAAAAACTTCATTGCTATCATCATCATATGCATTCAAAATTAAATTAACTTTATCTTTTACAACTGAATAATTAGCTTTTAGAATTGTAGTATCATTATAATTTAATGTGATAATTTTATCGTTTTTATTAGCCTTTATATCTATACTCATTTTATCAGTATCTTCACTATTTGTTATTTCTAGTTTTACAAATTTATTTTTATATGAATACACTGTAAATGAAATTTTTTCATTAGCACTAAATGAAGACTCATCATCTTCTAATTCTTCAATCAAGTCCTGAATCATATCTTTTAGATAATCTTTATCTAGTGTTATATTTGATTTTTTAGAAGTATTATTATCATATGTTGTTAAAGAAGAAATAGAAGAGTATCCATTATATCCAGTTTCAAAAGATTCTTTTGCACCAGATTGTTCCATTTTTTGAAGAATTAGATCTAAGGTTACATCATCTTCTTTTAGTTCTTGTAAAAAGCTTACTAATATATCATATGCTTGTTCTCCATTTAAAGTTAAAGTATAGCTATTAGCTTCTATATTTTCACCATTTACTGATGTAGATACATTTTTTTGTTTAGTAAACATATCTTTTGTTAATTTTTTATCTAATAATTTTGTATATTTTTCACTAATTTGCTTTCTTGTTTCAGGTGCTACATATAAAAGTTCATATGGATCTGTTTTATGAATTTTATCTGGTATAATGTTTAACATAGTTGAATTTAAACCTAGTTTAGAAGCAAAAGCTTTTAAGTTATTATTTTCTATATATATGTATTTATCATATAAATCAGTACATTTAATGCCATAGTTATCACCACTTGATAATAGTTCTAGATTAGTGATTTCAGTATCTTTATAAATAGGTTTGATACTCATATGGTATTTTTGTTTAGTAGGTATAGATTCTTCAGAATATTGTATTTTTGCATTATTTAAAGAGTCTTTTAAATCAGTTAAGACCTTTTCTGCTTGGTTTGAAATATTTGAATTTAATGAGTTGTTAGAATTAGATGAGTTGGTTTCTAATTCATCGGAATTTAAAGAAACTGTGATTTCACCATTAGAAGTATAAGATTTTTCAGTTTTCTCTTTATATTCTGCTAAAAATTTGTCATAATCAAATTCTTTATCAAAATCGACAGATTTCCCTAAATATTTAAAAAATAGTTGTTTTGGTGACTTAAATAAGTCTGTTTGAAAGTAAATAATAGCAGATGCTCCTGCTCCTAATACCAATAAAATAATTAGAATAATTGGTATAATAAGTAGTTTTTTGTTTTTCATTAGAAAAATTCCTCCTTTATTTTTATATATAATCTTATTATAACATAAATAATAGAAAGTAAATATATTTTGAAAGATAAAAGTTATAATTTGATATTGTTATAATTAATAGTCTATATTGTAATTATTATTTGTTAAAAAGTAGTAAATAATTTAAAAAAATACTAGGCAAAAAAGTAAACTTATATTATACTATCATGTGTATAAAAAAATACCGAATGATGAAGTAAGGAGAGAAGAAAATATGAACTATATAATTCAGTTTATTAGAGGTTTTTGTATGGCGCTTGCAGATAGTGTTCCAGGTGTATCTGGAGGAACAATAGCGTTTTTATTAGGGTTTTATGATAAATTCATAAATTCATTAAATAGTTTGATGGAAAAAGATAAAGAAAAGAGAAAAGAAGCTATTTTATTTTTATTAAAATTATTAATTGGTTGGGGTACTGGATTTGTTGCATCAGTACTAGTTCTTGCAAATATATTTGATGCACAAATTTATAAAATAAGTTCTCTATTTTTAGGATTTATCATATTTGCAATTCCAATTGTTATAAAAGATGAAAAACTTAATTTAAAAAATAAATATAAAAATATAATTTTTACTGTTTTGGGAATTGCTATTGTTGTAATTATCTCTATAGTAAATCCAGCATCTGGTGAAGGTATAAATGTCAGCTTTGGAAATTTAAATTTAGGATTAATAATTTATGTATTTTTAGTAGCGGCGGTTGCTATATCTGCAATGGTATTACCAGGAATATCTGGTTCTACATTATTATTAATATTTGGTTTATATATACCAATAATTTCTGCTGTAAAAGAATTTTTACATTTAAATTTTGCATATTTTCCAGTATTAGTAGTATTTGGACTTGGAATAATTACAGGTGTTGTAACTACAATTAAACTAATAAAAAAATGTTTGGAAAAATATAGATCACAAACTATTTATTTTATAATTGGATTAATGATTGGTTCAATATGTCCTGTAGTATTAGGACCAACAACATTAGAAGTTCCAAAAGACCCAATGAGTTTTAGTACATTTAGTATTGTATTTTTCTTAATAGGTGGAGCAGTAATATTAGGACTTCAGAAATTCAAAAGTGTTATGGAAAAGAAAGAACAAAAACAAATAGAATCTAAGGACTAAAATATTAAAAGGTATAAAAAGTTAGTTGCACAAGATATAGAAGATATATATTTTGTGTAATTAATTTATATATACAAAATTAAAACATTTTGTAAGGTTAGATAAATATAAGTGTATTTAATATTAAATTATCTTAAATATGTTTAATATGTTTAATTTGTTTATATACTAATTTTAGGAGGCGTTTATGAGATATCCAAGTTTTATAATTCAAGGTAATACAATAGGTGTTACAGCACCATCTGCAGGTATAAAAGAAAAAGATTTTATAAGATTAAATAATGCAAAAAATAATTTAAATAATGTAGGTTATAAATATATAGAAACTGAAAATGTTAGAAATAGTAAAATGGGTAGAAGTGCAGATGCTAAAATAAGAGCAGAACAATTTATGGAGTTATGGAATAATAATGAAGTTTCCAGTATTATAATGGCAACAGGAGGAGACTTTTTATCTGAAATTTTAGAATATTTAGATTTTAATGAAATTTCTAAAGGTGAAATAAAATGGATGCAAGGGTATTCCAATATTACAACCTTATCGTTTATATTTACCACAATGCTTGATATTGCTACTATTTATGGTCCAAATATAAAAGCTTATGGAATGAGAAAATTATATAAAAATTTAACAGATTCAATTAAAATAATGGAAGGGAAAAATGTAGTTCAAGAAAGTTTTTGTAAATGTGAAGATAAGGAAAATAAATTTGATAGAAATGATCCATTGGCTGAATATGAATTAACTGTGAATTCTTCATGGAAAAGCTTAAGAGGGGAAGATAAGTTAAAGTTTCGAGGTAGAAGTATAGGTGGATGTATGGATGACATTATAAACCTAATTGGTACTAAATATGATTTTGTAAAACAATATATAAATAAATATAAATCTGATGGAATCTTGTGGTTTTTAGAGGTATATGAAATGAGTAGCAGTCAGGTTTTAAGGAATTTATGGCAAATGAAGTATGCTGGATATTTTGATAATTGTATAGGTATTTTATTTGGTAGACCACTTTTTGTAAGAGAAGATTATGGCGTGAAATTTCATGAGGCTGTTTTAGAAGCATTAAATGATTTAAATATTCCTATAGTATATGATGTTGATATAGGTCATATAGCACCTCAAATGCCTATTGTTAATGGTAGCATATTAGATGTTAGTTATGAAAAACGGAAAAGGAAAGATAGAAACAATATTTAAATAAAAAATACTTCATTGGTATAATTTAAAGAAATATTATACCAATGAAGTGTTTTTTTACTATTTTAATGTTAATTAAAAATTTCGTTTTAGTATAATTGCAAAATTTTATATTAATTAAATTTTTAGTTCTGACAAGATATGGATTTATAAAGATATATATTATTCTAATTGGTCATCCTGATCATCATTTTGAGAAGAAGATGTATTTGTAGCCGTTGTGCTATTAGTAATTGTAGTATTATAGCCTACATTATTAGTTGCAGAATTTGTAGATGAGTTAGTATTGGTACTAGTATTAGTATTTGTATTAGTAGTTAAATGATTTGTAGTATTATTAGTAGTATTATTAGTTACAGAATTACTTATATTATTTATAGAAGTATTATTACTTATAGCAGAATTATTTACATTATTTATAGTAGTATTGTTTAAAGAATTGTTTATAGTATTATTTTGAGTGACAGTAGTATTAGTAGAGTTATTCTTATTTTCATTAGTAGTTGTATTGTTTTTAGTAGTATTATTCACATAACTATGTTCTTTACATTGAGAAGGAAGAGTTCCTTTTAAAAAGTATTCTTCATAAGTATCTGGGCAATGACCATTTGAAAGTTTGCCAGTAGAAGAGCAAACACTTGCAGAAACTACATTATTTGGTTTCTGAAATTTACTTCCGTGAAAGTCCTTTATGAATAGAACTCATAATACTTGACCATAATACTGAAGCTGGATTTTGATTAGAACCATAATCAATATTTTCATTTAAGTCAAATCCATACCAAGTAACAGCTGTATAATAATTTGTAAATCCACAAAGCCAACGATCATAATCATCATCTGTTGTACCCGTTTTTGCTGCAACATCCATACCAGATATAGAACAATTAGTTGCTGTTCCATGTGAACCCTGTACGGGCTCAGTTAGAATATCTTTTATTATAAATGCAGTAGAGTTTGAAATAACTTTTCTTCTGGTTTGTTTTTTCGTAATTAATGTCTTACCGTTTTTATTTGTAATCTTTGTGTAAAAAATTGGTTCTATATATACTCCGATCATTTGCAAGAGTGCTATATGCACCAGCCATTTCAAGAGGACTAATTCCTTTATCTAATCCTCCTAAAGCAAGGGCTAGATTATTATCTTTTTCAGTTAATGTTGTAATTCCCATTTTCTCTAGGTATTTTATAGAGGTACTTGGAGTTATTTTTTCCATCATTTCAACAAATGGAATATTTTGTGAAGATTCTGTAGCTCTTCTTACAGTTATTTTTCCTAAATAACCAGAATTATTTGTAGGAGAATAATTTTCTTTTTTTCTATCAATGAAGCTTGTTTGTTTATCATCGAATATAGTAGAAGCGGTAAATATTTTCTTATCAATACCAGGAACAAGGACTGTAAGAGGTTTGCTTGAAGAACCAGTTTGCCTAATTCCCTGAGTTGCACGATTAAATCCTCTAGAAGTAGTTTTTTTGCCAAGTCCCCCTACGCATCCAACTACATAGCCACGAGTATGATCAATTATAACCATTGCAGCTTGTGATGTAACGGCACTATCATTTTTTGATTTTATTATATGTTTACTTTTTTCAAATTCTTCTTCCATTTGTTTTTGGATACTAGAGTCTTGAGTACTATAAATTGTAAGTCCTGCTCTATTTAGATAATTTGTAGTAAATGTAGTATCTAATTTTTTTTCTTTAGATATATCTTGAATAACTTGTGATATTACAGCATCAGTATGATAAGAATATATTGCATCATCTTCTGGAGATAAATCACCTTTTTTAAAATTTAATCCTTTTTCTACATTAGAAATAGCTTTTTCATAATCTTCATTAGAAATATATTTTAATTCTAACATTTTATCTAATACCAATTTTGTTCTTTTCTTTATTTTATCCAGGCGGTCTGTATCTCCAAACGGATTGTAAGAATTTGGGCTATGATTTATACCAGCTAAAAATGCACATTCTTCTAAACTTAAATCTTTAGCACTCTTATTGAAATAATATTTGGCACCCATTTCTACACCATAAATATTTGGACCAACATATATTATATTTAAGTAAGATTCTAGAATTTCTTCTTTAGATAAACAAAATTCAAGTTCCATTGCCTTAGACCATTCTTCTACTTTTCTAGATATAGAGGATGTATCATTTCCCGTTATATTTTTTACTAATTGTTGAGTTATAGAACTTCCACCAAAAGAAGAAGAGCCAAAATGTATAACATAAGAGACAATTGCAGATCCAGTTCTTTTTATATCAACACCATGATGTTGATAAAATCTTTCATCTTCTATAGCTACATAAGCATTTTTTAAATTATCAGGCATTTCGGAAAAAGAAATGTTTTTATGTATTTTCTCACTTCCAAGAGTAGCAATAATATTTCCATCTTTATCTACAATTACAGAATTAGTATTAGACATCATTTCTTTAGCAAGTGTTTGCCATTTATACATTGATATTCCTTTAACAATTGCAAAAATTAATATAGAAATTAATATAATAAAAATGATTATCTTTTTTAGTTTTTTTCTTAGTTTAGAATTCTTTTTAGCATCTTTTTTTTGTTTTTTTAATTCTCTTTCTAACTCTTTTTCAGACATATTTTTTTCTATAGGCTTTTTATCTATTTTATTTTTATCTTTTTTTCTACTTTTTATATTTATAGTATTTTTAGAATGTTTTCCCATAATAATCCCTTCGTTTCTTATTTTTATAAATGGATTATATCATATAATAAAAAAATGTGAACATTTGGGATAGAAAAGATGTGAACATTTTTATTCTTAAAATTTTTTTATTAACATGGAATAAAATAAGGATAATTATAAAATATTATACTTAAAATTAAAAAATATATAAGACATGATTATTACAATATAAATATAATTATATATTAATATTTATTATTGAAATATAAGAATTGGAATGCTATTATTAAAATATAATACATGTAAGAAAAAAATAATAATAGAATTGGGAGGAATATATGGCAAATATAAAAATGTTAGGAACAGGTCATGGATTTGTGTTTGATATATATAACACATGTTTTTTATTAAAAAATGAAAACGATTTTTTATTGGTTGATACTGGTGGTGGAGCTGAAATAGTTAGAAGATTGAAAATGTGTAATATAGAATTAAAAGATGTTCACAATATATTTATTTCACATTGTCACACAGACCATATATTGGGATTAATGTGGATGTTAAAGAGAATGAGTAAATTGTTTGCAAAAGGAACATATGATGGAAAATTAAATATTTATTGTAATGATGAGGTAGCTAAGGCGATACCAGGGCTTTATTCTAATTTATTTCCAACTACTAGAGTACAAGTACTAAATGAAAATATTAATATACAAATATTATCTGATGGTGATAAATTTGAAACAATAGGATTAGATTTTACAGCAATAGATATGAAGGCTAAAAAGAATACTTTGCTAGGATTTGAAGTGAAATTAGATAATAATAAGAGATTATGCTTTTTAGGTGATGAAGAATGTAATCCAGAAATATATCCTAAAATCAAAAATGCTGATTATATAATGCATGAGGCTTTTTGTTTGGATAGTGAACAAGATATTTTTAAGCCATATGAACATAAGCATTCAACTGTAAAATCTGTTTGTAAAAAAATGAATAATTTAAATATAAAAAACTTAATTTTGTATCATACAGAGGAAACTCATATAAGTAATAGAAAAGAGCTATATATAAATGAAGGAAAAGAATATTTTACAAATAATATAATTGTTCCAGATGAAATGGAAGAAATAGTTTTATAGTTAGATACAAGATAATTAGTAAATAGCGATTTTCTAAAGAATTTTAGAGATTATAAAGAAATATAAAAGTAAAGTGAAAAATAAGAAATAATTGATTGTTTAATTCTATTAATGCTTAATGTAAATAAGAATAATTATTTACATTAAGCATTTTAAATAATTTATCGTAAAAGATTGATTTGAAATATAATCAATCTTTTTTATTGTTTGAACTTAATAATATTGAAGATATTAAATAAAAATTAAGAAATATTTAATGATTTATTCTTAGTTTCATTATATAATTCTCATGAGGTGTTTTTATGAAATATGATTGTTTAATTGTTGATGATGAAATTGAGCTTGCAAATAATACTTGTGAATATCTAAATTTATTTGGAGTAAAATCATTTGCTTGTTATAATCAAAATGAATGTGATGAATTTTTTAAAGAAAATGATACCTCTTTAATTCTTTTAGATATAAATTTATCTGATGGTTCTGGATTTGAACTATGTAAGAAAATAAGAAAAAATAAAGATATACCAATTTTATTTATTTCTGCTAGAAATACAGATGATGATAAAATAATTGCTTTAAATATAGGAGGAGATGACTATATTGAAAAGCCTTATTCATTAGGAGTATTACTGGCTAAAGTTAAAGTGGTTTTAAAAAGATATGGAAAAGATAATATAAAAAGATATGATGATGGAAATTTAATAGTTGATTATATGGATAAAAAAGTTTCTGTTAAAAATAAAGATATAAAATTAACTTCTTTAGAATTTAAATTATTAACATATTTAATTAGCAACAAAGGAAGATTAGTTACTAAACTTGAGTTATTCGAAAATGTTTGGAATGATAAATTTACTCAAGATGGAACTTTGAATGTACATATAAGAAAATTAAGAGAGCAAATAGAAGAAGATCCAAATAATCCACAATATATTATTACTGTATGGAAGGAGGGATACCGATTTAATCGGTAAATAAGTTATGAAAAGAAGATATTTAATTTTATTTATTATATTTACCTTTATTTTCGAATTATTTGTAGTTATATATAATATAAAAGAAAAAACAGAGTATGCAAATGATGTAATTAAAATAAATGAATTAGTAAGTAGTATAAAAGAAAGTTATGGTGATACTTCTAAATATCCTAAATATTTTGATTATACAGTAATAGACAATAGTGGAAATTTAATTTATAAAACCAAAGATGATTTAAGTCAGTCTTTAAATGAAGCTTATAAAAATAGAGATACAATAATAGATTTGATTATTGATAACGAAGTCAAAGGAAAAATTATTATATGTAATGATGTTAAAGGTATTGTTAATCGACATAATAATATTTATATTAATATTATTATTTGGGTTTCAAGCATACAATTAATAGCATTAATAATATATTACATAGTTTTATATAAAAAAATATTAGAGCCTTTTAATAAGATGAAAAATTTTGCTATCAGAGTATCTAATGGAAATTTAGATATTCCATTAGAAATGGATAGAAAAAATAATTTTGGAGCATTTACAGAAGCTTTTGATATAATGAGATCTGAAATAAAAAAAGCTAGAATAGCTGAAAAAAAGACTATTGAAGATAAAAAAGAATTAGTGGCTAAACTAAGTCATGATATAAAAACTCCAATAGCTTCTATAAAATCATCTTCTGAATTAGGTCTAGCAATTTCAAATGATGAAAAAACTAAAGAATGTTTTAAATCAATAAATCAAAAATCTGATCAAATTAATATATTAGTAACTAATTTATTTAATGCAACTTTAGAGGAATTAGAGGAACTTAATATTAATCCAATAGAACTTAAAAGCAATATAGTAAAAGAACTAATTGATAATGCAGATTATTTGAATAGAAATAATAAATATTCTGTACCAGAATGCAAAATTTTTGGAGATAAATTACGCTTGCAACAAGTATTTGACAATATATTTGCAAATTCGTATAAATATGCAAATACAAAAATAGAAACAAAAATATTTATAGAAAATGAATATTTAGTAGTTTCAATTAGAGATTTTGGAAATACTATTAATGATGAAGAAGTACCTTTGTTAACTGAAAAATTTAAAAGAGGTACAAACACAGGAAGTGCTCAGGGTGCAGGTTTAGGATTATATATATCTAAAGAATTATTAAGAAAAATGAATGGTAATTTAGAAATAAAAAATGAGAATCCAGGTTTTAACACAATAATATATTTAAGGATTATTTAAGAAATACTTAAAGTTTCTTAAGAATTATTTTTGTATAATAATTTTATAAAGTTTGAAAAAATCGGATGATTTGTAATTACAATTCTCAGAGAAACTTTAAGGAGGAATTAATGATGGATAAAAAAGTTTTAATAAAAACTGAAAAATTATGCAAAACTTTTTCTAATAATGGAGTTATGCAACATGTATTAAGTAATGTTGATTTAGAAATTTATGAAGGAGATTTTACAGTAATAATGGGACCAAGTGGAGCTGGTAAATCTACTTTATTATATGCATTATCTGGAATGGATAAACCAACACTTGGAAATATCTATTTTAATGACTTAAACATTGCTAAATTAAATCAAGATGATTTATCATTATTTAGAAGAAAAAATTGCGGATTTGTTTTTCAGGCAATTTATTTAGTAGATTCAATGAGCATAATGGATAATATCTTATCAAGTGGTTTATTAGTCAAAAAAAATAAAAAAGAAATTATTGCAAATGCTTATAATTTATTAGAAAAAGTAAATATCAAAAAGGAATATGCAAAAAAATTTCCAACTCAAATATCTGGAGGAGAAGCTCGGACGTGTTGGAATTGCAAGAGCATTAATAAATAATCCAAATGTCCTATTTGCGGATGAACCAACAGGTGCACTTAATTCGAAAACAGGAGCAGATGTATTAGATTTATTTACATCTTTTAATGAAGCAGGTCAATCTATTGTGATGGTCACACATGATATTAATTCAGCTAGAAGAGGAAATAGAGTAATTTATATAAAAGATGGTAAAGTAGCAGGCGAATGTAATTTAGAGAGATATGGTAAAAATAATGATGAAAGAAATAAAATGCTTTCAGATTTCTTAGTAAGAATGGGGTGGTAATTATGAAAGAATGGTTACTGTCAAAATCAAATATAAGAAATAGCAAAGGACTAACAATAGGCTTAATTATATTAATAATTTTAGCAACTAGTTTTTTAAATATAATGTTAGTAATTTTTACGGATTTTACAGGAAATGCAGAAAAAAATGCCATGAAACTTAATAGTGAAGATGCATATATATTACTTAATGGAGATATATCAAAAATTGAAGATAACTATATAGAGACTCTTATAAATGATGATGTCCAAAATTACGAAGTTATAAGAACCGTAGGATTTTTAACAGATACTCCATATGGAGAGGGGACTGTAACTCCATTGGTGCTTTTAGAAAATGCCAAAATGGCTTTTAATTGTGAAATTGGAAAGACAGAAATTATTGAAGAAGATTTAAGCATTTTATCTGAATACATATATTTACCATACCAATATCATACAGGTGGAAATTATAATATTGGAGATGAATATGAATTAAAAATATTGGATAAAATTTATAATTTCAAAATAAAAGGTTTTACAAATAATATAATTACTGGGTCATATAATTGTGGTACTATAAATGCTATAGTTGATGATATTACATATAACAAAATTGTAGAAAGTACACGGAGAACCATGGAAATACATATATATAAAATTTGATTTAAAACCAGAAGTTGATAGTACAAAATTTGTTAATGAAATATCAAATAAAGTTTCTAAAGATAATTCATTAGTAACAATAAATTATTATACTCTTGAAGATGCATTATATAGTAGAACTTTTATTTCTGTAATTTTAGGAGTAAGTTTTTTAGTTATAAGTTTAATAATATTAATAATAGTGTTTTTGATGTTGGCAAATAATATTTCAAATTATATTAAGGAAAATATCAAAACTTTAGGGGTTATAAAAGCAATTGGTTATACTGGTAAAAATATAAAACTTTCATTTGTGCTTCAATTTGTAATTATTACAATAGTCGGAAGTTTAATTGGCATTAGTTTATCATATTTAATGCTACCTTCTGTAATAAAAATTATGGTATCACAAATTGGTATACCATATACAATTAGTTTTAACTTAGTATCTTCAATAATAACAATACTTAGTTTGATAATAATTATAATATTAACAGTATTGTTTATTGTAAGAAAAACAAATAAAATTCAGCCAATTACTGCTTTAAGGGAAGGAATAGAAACACATAGTTTTAAGAAAAATAGAATAGAATTAGAAAAAACAAAATTACCAATTAATATAAGTTTGGCTTTAAAAACAATGTTTACTAATATTAAACAAAATATGGCAACATTTATAATTGTATTTTTCTTAGTATTTGCAGGAGTAATTGCTTTAGTTATGTTTCAGAATTTTTCTGCCAAACCCAAATTATCTTTATTAACATTTGAAATATGTGATGGTGCTATTAAGACAGATTCTGATACAAATAAAGCAGTATATAATTATATAAAGAGCCTCGATGGTGTAAATAATACTAGATTAATATCAGATATAAATGTAGAAACAGAAAACGTTAAATTATTAACTTATATTATGGATGATACAGAGCAGTTAAATAATAAAGATGTATGTTATAAAGGTAGATTACCAAAATATGATAATGAAATAGCAATATCAGGAAAGTATTGTAAAAAATATAATTATAATATTGGTGATGAGATTGAAATTGGAAGAGGAGATATTAAAGAAAAATTTTTAATAACTGGTTTTGTTCAGACAACAAATAATAATGGTCAAGAAGCGGTTATTTTAAGTGATGGAATAGAAAAAATTGTAGGAACAAATTATGATAAGCTATATTATTTTGATACAGAGGATACTACTAATGTTAATGAATGTATAGAAAAAGTAAAAAATGAATTTGGTGATAGAATATCTTTAACTGTAAATTTTGAAGAAGTAATGAAAGGATCAATATCTGTATTTAAAACAATTTCAAATGCTATGGTAGTTATAATGATGACTGTATGTGTTTTAGTAATTCTATTAGTATTATATTTATTAATAAAAACTTTAATAATTAATAAAAAGAAAGAATATGGAATATTAAAAGCTTTGGGGTATACTTCTAAAAATATAATTGTTCAAAATGCAATAAGTTTTATGCCATCAATTATATTATCAGTTATAATTTCTTGCATAGTATCATGTTTTATTGTTAATCCATATCTTACTCTTATAATGAGTATGTTTGGAGTAATGAAAGTTACTTTTGAAATACCAGTTACATTGGTAATATGTATGGGAATAGGATTTGTGATTTTATCATTTATATTTGCTTTAGTATTATCACTTAGAATAAAGAAGATTGAACCATATAAATTATTAAATGGAGAATAATAATACAATAAATTTTAAAAGGAAGGATAAAGGTGATGAAAATGGATAAAAAAGAATTTATAGAAAAATTATCAAAGCAAACTAACTATGATGAAAGAAAATGTAATTTAATTAATAGCATAATTGAAGATACATTTATTATAGGAAAGAATAATAAAGAAAAAATGATAGTAGAATTTAAAGAAAAACTAAAGATTGAAGAACAAGAAGCAAATAAGGTATATGAAATTGTAATGCAAATAATAGGAACAGGGATCAAAGATAAATTGAAACATCCTTTTAAAAATCAGGGTTAGTAATGTTCTTTTACTCGAAAGTTCTCCTGGAATGTTTGTAGAAATTGAGAAAACAGATAGAACATAAAGATAATATAGAAGAATAGTTATAAATAATTATGTTATTTTATATACAATAGATGAATCTGAAAAGATAGTATATGTGGCTCATGTTTATTATTGTGGAAGAAATTATATAGACCATTTAATGTAAATTATTAATGGAAATAGTAATATATTGAAAGAACATAAGTTTAAAATAATATACTTGAGATGAAGGATATCTATGTTTTTAATTTGTGCAAGAGGTTCTTGTACAAATTACAGTCGAATATAATTTATTTCTGTATGAATAATATTCAGTAAATAATAATATAATAGAGATATAATAACTATAAGAAATTTTGTAAAATTATTGACAGAATAATTTTACAAATGTTATAATTATTATATAAATAAAAACTGCCTACTAGGAGGCGAAGAGTAAAATGCCCTAGACAAACAATAAATCAGCCACCCAGTTGGCAAGGAGAAAATACACTGGTGAATAAATGTGGGAGTGTTACACTCCCATTTTTGTTATATAAGGAGAAAGATGGAAATTATAGAAGGAAAATTATACTTTATAAAAGATGAATTTATAGAAAAATATAATCCAAAGTATCGCTTAATGGAAAATAAGGAATTAGGAACAAAACGTCCAACTTATTTTTGTTTTAGAGATAAATGTGATAAAGATATTTTATGGTTTGTACCTATGTCATCTAAATATGAAAAATATTTTAAATTATATAATAATATAAAGGAAAAAATAGGAAAAGAGCCAAACAATTTTGTGTTTGCCAGAAATTTGGCTGGGAAGAAAGCTGTTTTTTTAGTTCAGAATATGTTTCCTACATTGGAAAAATATATTGAAGAGGAATATAAAAAAGCAGGAATACCAGTTAAAGTTCCTAAAGCAGTTATAAATGAAATCGATAGAAAAACAAGAGATATTTTTACATATACTAATAAGGGAATTGTGGCAACATTTACGAATTTGCCAGAATTTATTAAAGATATAAAAGAAGAGTTAAAATAAAATATAGGTTAACAAATATACTTGACCTAGATCCAAAATGATTATAGGTTTGTTCTAATTTTTATAGACTAAAGATATAAATGATAAAATAAAAGAGGAAAAATTTATTTTGCCAAATAGTAATTTTATTAAAATAAAACCGAGGAGATCATTGATCTCCTCGATAACTAATCCTGCTTAATTTAGTGAAATGCCAGTGAATGCCTGAGCTTTCTTTTCTGCTTCATACTGGCTTGAAGCCCATGCAACAACAAAGGATTTCATTGCTTTTGCTTTCTTAATACCACTTTCCTTGTCAGTTACAGGTGCATACGAATATTCAATTTCATGTAGAAAGTAAGATCTTTCTATTTCATTGCAATCTTCGATTCTCTTCGCCATAATTACCCATAAAGTCTTTTTTTCCATAGTTATTCCTTTCTGCCCCTAAGTTTAGAGGACTTGCCTAGTTGCGGATGTTCGAATGGTGTAGAAAGATTTCTAAATAAGAGAAAACTCTACTACAACAATAGTACATCATGTTTTATGTAAATTTGCAAATATTACAATATTACTAAAGAAAATTTGTTTGTAATTATACTGCAAAATGTAGGCTAATAAAATGTAAAAAAGAGAATGGAAGACATAAAGTACAGTTCATTCTTTTGTTTTTTAATATATATATTTAACTTTTTTATATCACAATCCATTTTAATTAAAAATAAATTTATAATTTAATAATCTTATAAAATTAGCTTTCATCATAAATTAATATAACAATGTAATTTTATTTCCAATTTTTTCTATAATACCATCACTTTTTAAACTACTTAATTCTCTCATCATAGCACTTCTATCAATACTTAAGTAATCTGCAAGGTCTGTTAGAGAAAATGGTATGGTAAAAGATTTACTCATATTTCTAGTAGATATAATTGTAAAATAAGCTAAAATTTTTTCTCTTATAGTTCGCTTACTTAAAAGTTCAATTCTCATATTCAAATCTATAATTTGATTTAAAAATAAAGAGGGTAAAGTTTGCAGTAGTTTGTTATGAAATTTACAATTGTTATTACATTTATTTTCTACATTATCATAACTAAAAAACATAACTAAACTATTTTTTTTAGCTTCTACAAATAGTTCATTATTTGTATTAACAGTATAAAAAATTTCTCCAAAGATATCATTCGTAGAAAAATGTTCTACAATAGTTCTATTTCCATTAAAATCATAACGAATTAAATTTGCTTCACCAGATAAAAGTAAGCAAAATTGGTTTCTTTTTGCGATATATGTTGTTATTACTTCTCCTTTTTTAAAGGATTTTTCTTGGATTTTTGAGCAGTTTTTTGAAAAGTCTTTAAAAAATTCAGAATAATTAGTCATTTTTATTTCACTTCTTTCTATTCTTTCTAAAAGTTTGGAATTTACAACTAGTTTTTTATAGATTTTTTTCTTGTAATGTTACCGCCTAGCTAATTGTTATATATTTTTAAAAACCAATCTTGAAGCGTGGAGAGTGAGAGCAGTTAGGTACTTTTATACCACGCAGTATAGGTAGAAGAGTAGGATAGGGTGTGCCATCGGCGATTGGTTTTTAAAAATATATAACAATTAGTTAGGCTAGTGAGTGCTTTTTAATAAGTTGTGAATACTATATTATTTATTTTTCAATATTATACACAACTTCTGTTGCAAATGCAACAGAAAAGAGATAGACGTAATAACTTTGTTACAAAATTGTAATAAAAAAATTAAATGTCGATTCCTTAGAAATAACAATGAAAAATTTTGTGTAAATTAAAAAAATCATAATCTGTTGCATTTGCAACAGAAAAACAAAAAAGTTAATGTATAATAAAGACATCAAAACACATGGGGGAGGAAAATAAAAATGAAGGTAATAAAAAGAGATGGAAGAGCAGTAGACTACGATAGAGAAAAAATTAAGATTGCGATAGAAAAAGCAAATAGTGAAGTAAAAGGAAGACAAAAAGCTACTAAAGAAGAAATTAAAGAAATAACTAATTATATAGAAGAATTAGATAGAAAAAGAATATTAGTAGAAGATATACAAGATTTAATAGAGCAAAAATTAATGGATTTTAAGAAATTTGAACTTGCTAAAAAATATATAGTATATAGATATACAAGAGCTTTAGTTAGAAAACAAAATACTACAGATGAATCAATCTTAGGATTAATAAAGAATCAAAATAAAGAACTTGCAGAAGAAAACTCAAATAAAAATGCAGTACTTGCTTCTACACAAAGAGATTATATAGCAGGAGAAGTTTCAAAAGATTTAACAAAAAGAATGTTATTACCTGAAAAAATTACAAAGGCACATGAAGAGGGAATATTACATTTCCATGATGCAGATTATTTTTTACAACCTATTTTTAACTGTTGTTTAATTAACATTGGAGATATGTTAGATAATGGAACAGTAATGAATGGAAAATTAATAGAGAGTCCAAAAAGTTTCCAAGTTGCATGTACAGTTACAACACAAATTATAGCAGCTGTTGCAAGTAACCAATATGGTGGACAATCTGTAGATTTAAAACATTTAGGAAAATATTTAAGAAAAAGTAAAGAAAAATTTAAAAGAGAATTAGAAAATACATATAAAGATACATTATCTCAAGAAATTATAGACAGTATTGTAGAAAAAAGATTAAAAACAGAACTTGCAGCAGGTGTCCAAACAATACAATATCAAATTAATACATTAATGACAACAAATGGACAATCTCCTTTTGTAACATTATTTTTAAACTTAGATGAAGAAAATGAATATATAGAAGAAAATACAATGATTATAGAAGAAATTCTAAAGCAAAGATATGAAGGTATTAAGAATGAAAAAGGAGTATATGTAACTCCAGCTTTCCCAAAATTAATATATGTACTATATGACCATAACTGTTTAAAAGGTGGAAAATATGATTATTTAACAAAACTTGCAGTTAAATGTTCTTCAAAAAGATTATATCCAGATTATATATCTGCTAAAAAGATGAAAGAAAATTATGAAGGAAATGTATTTAGCCCAATGGGATGTAGAAGTTTCTTATCACCATGGAAAGACGAAAATGGAAAATATAAATTTGAAGGTAGATTTAATCAAGGTGTTGTAAGTATTAACTTACCACAAATTGGTATTGTAGCAGATGGAGATGAAGAAAAGTTCTGGAAGCTATTTGATGAAAGATTGGAATTATGTTTTGAAGCATTAATGTGTAGACATTATGCATTACTTGGAACTTTATCAGATACTAGCCCAATTCACTGGAAATATGGAGCTGTAGCTCGTTTGAAATCAGGAGAGAAAATAGATGAACTATTAAAAGGTGGATATTCAACATTATCTTTAGGATATATAGGAGTTTATGAAGTAACAAAAATAATGAAAGGTGTATCACATACAACAGAAGAAGGACATGAATTTGCAGTTAAAGTAATGAATCATTTAAGAGAAGCTACAGATAGATGGAAAAAAGAAACAGGGCTTGGATTTGCTTTATATGGAACACCAGCAGAAAGTTTATGTTATAGATTTGCTAAGATTGATAAAGAAAAATTTGGTGAAATTCAGGATGTAACAGATAAGGGATATTATACAAATTCATATCATGTTGATGTAAGAGAAAAAATTGATGCATTTAAGAAATTATCATTTGAAAGTGAATTCCAAAAAATATCTTCAGGTGGAGCTATTTCATATATAGAGATACCAAATATGAGAAATAACTTAAAAGCATTAGAAGAAATTGTTAAATTTATTTATGATAATATCCAATATGCAGAATTTAATACTAAATCAGATTATTGCCATGTATGTGGATTTGATGGAGAAATTATTATAAATGATAATAATGAATGGGAATGCCCACAATGTGGAAATAAAGATCATAATAAAATGAATGTTACTAGAAGAACTTGTGGTTATTTAGGAGAAAACTTCTGGAATGAAGGAAAAACAAAGGAAATTAAATCAAGAGTATTACATTTATAAAAACTTAGAATACATAAGAAAGAAGGCGAAGAAATGAACTATGCAACAATAAAAGAATGCGATGTAGCAAATGGTCCTGGAGTTAGAGTTTCACTATTTGTTAGTGGATGTAATCATCATTGTAAAGGATGTTTTAATGAAATTGCTTGGAATTTTAATTATGGAAATGAGTTTAATCAAGAAACAATTGATAAAATATTAAAAGATTTAGATAAAGATTACATAGAAGGATTATCTTTACTTGGTGGAGAACCACTAGAATATGTAAATCAAAAGGGATTAGTAGATTTAGTAAAACAAGTGAAAGAAAAATTTCCAAATAAGACTATATGGTGTTATACAGGATTTGATTTTGAAAAAGATGTAATGGGAAAAATGTATAATGTATGGGATGAGACAAAAGAACTTGTTCAAAATATAGATGTTATTGTTGATGGAAAATTTGAGATGGAGAAAAAGAATCCATCACTAAAATTTAGAGGTTCAGAAAATCAAAGACTTATAGATGTTAAAAAAAGTATGAAAGAGCAAAAAATTATTTGGGCTGATGTAGAAGATGAAGAAATAAGAAGAGCAAATTAAAATAGACTTTTTTAGGACGAAATTAAATGAACATTTGATTTCGTCCTAAATTATTTTGTTAGAAAGTATATACTAAACAGAATCATGATAGAATTAAGTGAATAAGTAAAAGAAAATATGATTTTATACAAATTTGAAGTAAAACTGCAAATTTGTATAAAATGTTTTAAGATAAAATCATAAGCATGGAAATTCATATGATTAATTATATAAAAAGAAGTATGGAAGAACAATTAAAGAAAATGGACTATTTTATTTAACAGATTCTCAAGTTTTTCATACAATAAAAAATGGTAGAATAAAAAATGAAGTTAAACTGACTCTTCAGTCTAAAGACATGAAGAGTTTTTTATGATATTAATAATCTAAAAAACTAAAAATTAAATACAAGGAGAAAACGAATGAGCAAAAGATTATATAATTATATAGAAATAACAGATTTAAAAGATATGTTAAATAAAACAAGGAATTTATATGGAGAAAGACCAGCATATAAAATAAGAATAGAAGATGGAAAATATCAAATTTTTACACATAATGAAGTACGAGATATGGTAAACTCATTGGGAACAGCATTAATAGATTTAGGGCTAAAAGGAAAAAGAGTAGCAATAATTGGTGAAAATAGATATGAATGGGAACTTGCTTATTTATCAATAACTTGTGGAACTGGAACAGTTGTACCACTTGATAAATCATTACCTGAAAATGAATTAGAATCATTAATAGAAAGGTCCGATATTGAAGCAATATTCTTCTCAAAAAAATATTCAAAAACTATTGAAAAAGTTAAGTTTAGTGAGAAAAATAAATTAAAACATTTAATTTCAATGGATTTAGATGTACATACAGATGGTGTTTATTCACAAAAAGAATTAATAAAATCAGGTAAAAAATTATTAGAAGAAGGAAATACAGAATTTATTGATGCATGTATAAATCCAGAAGAAATGAGTATTATGTTATTTACATCAGGAACTACATCAAAAGCTAAAGTAGTTAGTCTTTCTCATAAAAATATCTGTTCAAATTTAATGGATTTAGCAAGTATATTAGATGTAACAAGTGATGACATTTTACTTTCTGTATTACCATTACACCATGTTTTTGAATGTACAGTTGGTTTCTTGTTTTCTTTATATAAAGGAGCTCAAACTGTATTTTGTGATGGAATAAGACATATAGTAGATAACCTAAATGAATATCATGTTACAGTTATGGCTTGTGTTCCAGGTATATATGAGAGAATATTTAGTATGATTAGAAGAAAAATAGAAAAACAAGGAAAATTGCAAGAAATATTAGATTGTGAAGAAAAATATAAGAATGCTTCTATGAATGATAAAAAAGAAGTGTTTAAAGAAATTCATGATATGATTGGTTCTAAAGTTAAGCTATTTATAAGTGGTGCAGCAGCTTTAGATTCGAAAATAGAAGAAAAATATAGGTTACTTGGGATAAATTTAGTTCAAGGATATGGTTTAACAGAAACGTCTCCAGTTGTTGCAATTGGAACCAATAAATATTATAAAACTGGTTCAATTGGGAAATCAGTTCCAAGTGTTGAGGCAAAAATAGTAGATAAAAATGATGAGGGAATTGGCGAATTAGTAGTTAAAGGTCCTAGTATAATGCTTGGATACTATGGAAATGAAGAAGAGAGTAAAGAAGTTCTTAAAGATGGATGGTTTTATACAGGAGATTTAGCAAAAATTGATGAAGATGGTTACATATATATATGTGGAAGAAAGAAAAGCGTAATTGTTTTAAAAAATGGCAAAAATATTTTTCCGGAAGAAATGGAAAATTTAGTTAATAAAATAGAAGGTGTAAATGAATCTTTTGTATTTGGAAAACAATTATCAGAAGATAAAGAAAATATAAAAATAAATGTAAAAATTGTTTTTGACAGGGAAAGAGTAAAAGATGTATATAAAGTAGAAACAGATGAAGAAATTTACCAGGCAATTTTAAGTAAAGTAAAAGAAATTAATCAAACAATGCCAAAATATAAAGCAATAAGAGGAATGATATTAACTGAAGTTCCTTTAATTAAAACTACTACTAATAAAATAAAGAGACAAGAAAATTTGGATATAATTGAAAAAAATGAAAAATGACATAGGTAAGAGGAATCAGGTATGGACGGAGAATTTTGGAATAACTGTTAGATAATCAAAATAACATGAATACTATGAAAAAAGGAACGGGTGGACAAGAAAATCGTCCCTTTTGTCCACCTTAAATCATTATTTATAGCTTTCTATATATAATGCTTTTGCAATATAAGGTGTTACTTCATTTATATCATACCAACCTGAGCTTTTGCTATTATTTTTAAGTCCATTTGGATTAGAAACATAAACTTTTCCGAAGTCCATCAGTAGCAAGTAAAACCATATAATGAGAGCTAGTTGTCCACCTATTGTTTGTAGGTTTATTCCATACACAAATAAGAATAGGTCTGTTGCTTTTTAAATGTTTTTCAATATATGTATTTGATAGATGTTCAGAATCATAAAAGAAATCTGAATTAGTAATTCCAAAGGTAGAAGATAATTCTTTTGAAATTGTTTCATTGTCTAAAACTGGATAATACTTTTTTCTAAGTTCTCCAGGAGTATAGTTTTTATTGTATCCACTTAATATAGTAGCTATTGCAGTTATTCCACATCCATTATCAGTCATAGTACCGCCCCAATACTCTAAATTACTCCAAGAACTGTAACCATTTTGTTTATATTCTTTGTAAACTTTTTTGTTTTTCTCCTCAGTAGTAAAAGTAGAAAAATATCCATCTTTATCTTTAACTTCTTGCATACCTACCCCAGAATAATTTTTGTTATAATCTTCTTTAATTACATTATAGCTTGATTTATTTTGTATTTTAGGAATTTCTATACTAGAATTGTTAGAAATATAATTAATTATAAGATTATAAAATCTTATACAAAGAACGATTAATAATACTATAATAAATAATGGTACTATTATTTTTTTTACATTTAACTTTCTCTTATTTTTCATCATTTTAGAAAACCTCCTTAGTACTTGTTTATAGTATAAGGATAAAATAAAAAGATTGTTTTAAGAAATAATTAATAAAAACTTAAAATTTTCTTACAATTCATATTATGAAATGAAAAGCAAATAAAAATATGTTATAATTTAACTTGAAAAACTGGTTACTATTTATTATATTGTGCCAAGTTTTTCGGGGAAAATATGGTATTTATAATAATTTTTATCTTGTTTTATATAAAAAGTATTATGTATAATTTTTTTATAAATACTATATTTACTAATTAAATATAAAAAACAGGAGATAAATTTATGAATGTATTAGTATTAGACGATGAAAAGGAAATTGCAGATTTAATAGAATTATATTTAAAAAATGAAGATTATAATGTATATAAATTTTATACATCAGAAGAAGCAATAAATTGCATTAATACAGTAAAATTAGATTTTGCAATATTAGATGTAATGATAAAAGGAAAAGATGGATTTGAAATTTGTAAGTTTATTAGAGATAAGAATTTAAAATTTCCAATTATAATGCTTACAGCGAAAATAGAAGATAAAGACAAAATTACAGGTTTAACACTTGGAGCAGATGATTATATGACAAAACCATTTAATCCACTTGAACTAATTGCAAGAGTTAAATCACAGGCAAGAAGATATACAAAATATAATGATAGAAATGATGAAGAAAAAATATTTATAGATGGACTAGAAATATGTAAGGAAAAACATAAATGTCTATTATATGATGAAGAAATAGAGTTAACACCTCTAGAATTTGATATATTACTATATTTAGCAAATAATAGAGGACATGTAGTAAGTTCAGAAGAATTGTTTGAAAAGGTTTGGAAAGAAAAGTATTTAGATAATAATAATACAGTAATGGTACATATAAGAAGAATAAGAGAGAAATTAAAAGAAGATACAAGAAAACCTAAATTTATAAAAACTGTATGGGGAGTGGGATATAAAATTGAATGAAATAAAAGAGTTTAATAGTATAAAAAATGGAATAGCTTTAAAAGCAGTAGGGAAAATAATTCTTTATACAATTATTAGTGGCATAGTACTTATGATATTAATTGATGGTGTTTTTAATGACCAGATAGCAGAAGAGATGCGTGATTTAAATGATTTTGTTTATTATTTTATAGTTGCCCAAAAGCCTGTTGTTATTACAACAATACTTTTTATAATAGTAGCTATAGTATCATTTTTTGTAATAAGAAATACTTCTAATAATCTAATTATTATAATATCAGCAATGAATCAAATTTCTATAAATCCAGATGAAGCGGTTAAATTACCAACAAATTTAGCTATAATTGAAAACAAATTGAATAATATCAGAATAGAACTAATAAAAAATAGAAATGAAGCAAAAGAAGCAGAAAATAAGAAAAATGATTTAATTATGTATATGGCACATGATTTAAAAACTCCTCTTACATCAATTATAGGATATTTAACATTACTACTAGAAGAACAATATATTTCAAAGCCATTACAAGAAAAATATATGCAAATTGCATTAGACAAGGCTTTTAGAGTAGAAGACTTGACAAATCAATTTTTTGAAATAACTAGATATAATCTACATGATATGCCAATAAATAAACAAAAAATAAATTTATCTTTTTTAATTGATCAATTAATAGAAGAATGTTATCCAATGTTACAAGAAAGAAATTTAAAATGTATTATAAATAAACCAGATAATGTTTACTTTTTAGGAGATGGAGATAAACTTGCAAGAGGTTTTGGAAATCTTATAAAAAATGCAATTAATTATAGTTATGAAAATACAAATATAGAAATAGAAATTGTACAAGATGAAAAACATATACAAGTTATATTCAAAAATAAAGGAGATAAAATTCCAAAATACAAATTAGATAAAATATTTGATAAATTTTATAGAGTTGATGAATCAAGGAAAAGTGATAAAGGAGGAGCAGGCCTTGGACTTGCAATTACAAAAGAAATTATAGAATTACATGGTGGAAATATTTATGTAAAAAATGATAATGATTTAATAGAATTTTATATAGAATTTTATAATTTACAAAGTTAATATCATTTAATAATTACTAAATATATTAAACGTTCAGTGTTAGAGTAATATCTAAATCTGGGCGTTTTTTTTATGAATCTATTATCTACTATGAAAAGTAGTAATTTATCAATTATACTTGACATTACCAAAAAAAGAGAGTAGAATATCATTTAGTTCGAAAACGAACAAAAGGAGGCAAGAATGAGTCTTTTAGAAGATATGCATGTTTTAAAGAAAATAATAGATAATCCACTAGCTAGAATAGCAAAAGAAACAGATTTAACAGTAAATGAAATAAGAGTCTTGTTATTTTTATATGAAAATGAAAAATTTGATCTTGCATCAGAAATTGTAGAAAAATTAATGATTTCTAAAGCACATGTATCAGTTTCAGTTGAGCAATTAGTAAGCAAAGAATATATAAAAAAGGTTCAAGATGAAAATGATAAAAAGAAATTTCACTTAAAATTAACAAGTAATTCAAAAGGAGTATTAGACTTACTAGACATAGAAATAGAAAAATTAAAAGCAGATTTATTAGAAGGTGTAAGTAAGGAAGAAAGAGAAGTTTTTGTAAAAACTTTAAAAAAGATTATCCAGAATACAAAAGATTTAATAAGCTAAAGGAAAGGATGAATTAAATAATGAAGAAAATTACAGATTTTATTGTAAACAAAAGATACATAATATTAATTTTATTTATAATATTATCAGTTATTTCAGCGATACTATCTAATAAAGTTAATATTAATTATGATATGGCAGAATATTTACCAAGTACATCAGAAACAAGAATTGGAATGAACATTATGGAGGAGGAATTTAAAGAGATAAAATCAAGCAATTTAAATATAATGTTTAAAGGCTTAGAAGAAGAGCAAAAAAGTGAAATATTTGAGTATCTGAGCCATATAGAAGGTGTAAATTCTGTAGATTATGACAAAACAGAAGATTATAACAAAGATGACTATACATTATATGTAATTAATGTGGAAGATTTAGAAGATTCAGAAGTTGCAGGAAATATCTATAATGATGTGACAAGTCATTTTGAAGAGTATGAAATGTATACAAGTGGAGCTATTTCCGAAAGAAATCAGCCAGTATTACCAATGTGGATAATGGTCTTAGCAATTGCTTGTATGTTTATTATTTTAACAATAATGTGCGAATCTTATGTAGAGCCAATATTATTCTTAATATCAATATTGATGGCAGTATTATTAAATAAGGGGTCAAATGTAATATTTAGTAGTGTATCAAATATTACAGACTCTATTGCAGCAATATTACAAATGGCACTATCTATGGATTATTCAATTATGTTGATGGATAGATATAGACAAGAAAAGGAAAGCGCAAAAAACAAAGTTGAAGCTATGAAAAACGCCCTATACCATGCATTTACTGCTATATCAAGTAGTTCAATAACAACTATTGTAGGACTTATAGCGTTAGTATTTATGAGCTTTACAATTGGTCGCGATTTAGGATTTATTTTAGCAAAAGGTGTTTTATTTAGTTTATTATGCATATTCTTTGTATTACCATCACTAATATTAATGTGTGATAAGATAATCACAAAAACAAAAAAGAAATCTCCTAATATTAAGCTTGATAAACTTCGGAAAGATGAGTTACAAATTAAGATATGTAGCAATTATTTTATTTATAGTTGTATTTGTAGCTAGCTATTTATTAAAAGGAAATTTAGGAATTTTATATACAACCTCTCAATCTGATAAAATAGCAGAAGTATTTTCTGAAAACAATCAAATGGCAATAATTTATAAAAGTGAAGATGAAGAAACGATTAAACAATATTTAAAAGAACTAGAAGAAAAAAATAAAGTAGATGAAGTATTAGGATATGGAAATACAATAAACCAAGACCTTAAAGTTAATGAACTAAATCCAAAAATAAAAGAGCTAGGTTCTGATGTAGATATCGAAGAATATTTAATCAAAATATTATATTACAATTATTATAATCAAGATGAAAATAATACAATGACATTTAATGAATTTATAAAATTTATAAAAAATGAAGTTTATAATAATCCGAAGATGGCTGATAAATTAGATGAAGGAACGAGGAAAGATATAGATAGACTTGAAAAATTTACAACAACTGATTCTATTAATAAAAAAAGAACTAGTATTGAAATTGCAAATATATTAGAAATGGATAAGGCAAAAATAGATGATATTTTAATTTATTATAATTCTAAAAACAATAATTTAAAAATTAGCTTAAATGATTTTATAAATTTTATGAATAAAGATGTTTTAACAAATAAAACTTATTCTAAGAACATAGATAATAATGCAAAAGCAAGTTTAAATACATTATCAAAATTTACAAATAAAAATATAATTACAAAGAAAATGACAAGTAAAGAAATGGCAAATTTATTTGGAATTTCTGAAAATGTAATGAATAGTTTATATACTTATTATATAAGTGTAAATGAAATAGAAATTAAAATGAGTATTTCTGAATTTTCTGAGTTTGTGTTAGAGGATGTTTTAACAAACAAGCAATATGCAAGTATGTTTAATGAAGAAACAGTAAATAGTATAAAAATGTTAAGCGTATTTAGTAATAAAACTAACATTACTAAAAAGATGAATTCTGTAGAACTTGCTAAACTATTTGGAATAGATGAAAGTAATGTAAAACAAGTGTTGCTTTTAAAGTATGGAAAAACAGATAATGGCTTAAAGATGAGCATAGGAGAATTTATAAATAATGTTACAAATATAAAAACAAATACACATTATTTAGATAGCTTAGATACAAGCAAATTTGCAGAAATTAATGAAACAATACTAGAAAATCCTACAAAATACACAGCAACAGAAATGTCTAAAGTTTTAAGTATAGATACAAATCAAATGTATCAAATATATGCATTAATTGATTTTACACAAAATAATACAAGTAATTGGATATTAGAACCAAACGAATTTGTAAAATTAATGTTAGCAAATAGTAATAGTATAGACAAAGAAACAAAAAGTAAATTACAGTTAGTTTCTAATATAATGAACAGTACTATAAATAACACAAAATATTCTTATGTAGAGCTTGCAAAATTAATAGGAATTGATAATGATAAGGTAAAAAGCATTTATACTTTATATGTTTCAAAAAATACTACTACAAAATTAACCATGCAAGAATTTGTAAATTTTGTATTAAGTCATAAAGATGATAAGGAATTATCTAGTAATATAAATAAGGACACTATAAATCAATTAACATTACTACAAAAAGTTATGAATGGAATATTAAATAATAAAAAATATAGTAGTGCAGAGCTTGGTAATTTATTAGGAATGAATACAAGCAATTTAAATTTACTTTATGGATTATATAATGTTAAATATGTAAATACAAATCAAACTATATCATTAAAAGATTTTATATCTTTTTTATTAAATGATGTGATGAAAAATCCAGATTATTCAAGTAATTTTGATAATGATACAAGTTCGAAGTTAAACACAATAAATGGAATTATTAATAATTCTTTAAATAATACTAAATATACAAAAGATGAAATATTTTTAATATTAAGCAATTTAGCTGAGAGCTTAGATAAAAATATGGTAGATCTATTGTATGTATATTATGGTAGTACAAATGAGTATGATGAAAATTGGACATTAACAGTAGAACAGTTTGTACACTTCCTAGATGAAGATATATTAAAAGATAGTAGATTTGATGACTTTATAGAAGCAGACATGAGACAAAAAATAATGGATGCGAAAGAAAAAGTAAAAGATGCTAAGGAATTATTAATTGGAAAGGAACATTCAAGAATTGTAATTAATACAAAACTAAGCAAAGAATCAGAAGAAACATCTAAATTTATTAAGGGGATTAAAGATGATTTAGGAGATAAGGTTAGTGAAATTTATGTAATTGGAGATTCACCAATGGCATACGAAATGAGTCAAACTTTCCAAAGTGAATTAGACTTTATTACAGTTCTAACAATGATTGCAATATTTGTGGTAGTGGCATTAACATTTAAATCAGTTGTTGTACCATTAATATTAGTAATTCTAATTCAATGTGCAGTTTATACAACAATGGGTACTTTATCATTCTCAGGTGAAGGAGTTTATTTTATAGCACTTTTAATTGTTCAAAGTATATTAATGGGAGCTACTATTGATTATGCAATTTTGTATACAACATATTATATTGAACATAGAAAAACTATGAGTATAAAAGATGCGATTATAAATTCTTATAATAAATCAATTAATACAATACTTATATCTTCATCAATTTTAATAATTGCTACTTTTATTATAGGAACTTTTACTTCAGGCATTATATCACAAATTTGTAAGACATTATCTCAAGGAACATTATGTGCAGCATTATTAATTTTAATTTTGTTACCAGCTATACTTGGCGCATGTGATAAATTGATTGTGAAGAAAAAGTAAAATCATTTAATAAATCACCAAAAAAATGCACAATGAAGTGCACAATGACATTGAAACAAATAAAAAAGTTATTATATTATGTTGAATGAAATTAACTAAAAATGGATACAAAGAAAGATTAATAGATAAATACATAAGTTATTCCTAAAGTTCTGCATAGATATTATTAAAAAATGATTAGAAAAATGAAAGAATAGTTTTATAAGCTATTCTTTTTTTGAGTTTTATGATATAAGATAAATGTATATAAATTTTAATAATAAAGGAAAGGCGATAGTATGAAAACAGAATATGAAATTAGAGTTTTAGAAATAAATAAAGAAGAAATGATAAAAAAGTTAGAAGCACTAGGTGCAACTAAGAAAGGAAATTTTAATCAAAAGAGATATGTTTATGATTTAAAACCGATTCAAAAAGGAAAATGGATTAGATTAAGAACAAATGGAAAAGTTTCAACTTTAACATATAAAGATATAGTAAGTAACACAATAGATGGCACTAGAGAAGTTGAATTTGAAGTAGAAGATTTTGAAAAAGCAAATGAATTTTTAGAAAAAATAGGTTTTGAAAGCAGAAGCTATCAAGAAAATGATAGAATTAGTTACATTCTAAATGGAGTCGAAATAGATATAGACTCATGGCCTATGATACCAACTTATATGGAGATAGAAGCAAACTCAGAAGAAGAAATTATTCGGGGTAGAAGAAATACTAAATATAGATAAATCTAAAATTACAACTTTAAATTGTGATGATATATATAAGCAAATATATAATATAGATATTTCGAAAATAAAAGAATTAAGATTATAATACCTTAGGGAAAAAGAATGGAAGAATACAGTTATTTATTATTGTAATATTAATTATAATTTTAGTAGCATTATTAATTTACAATAGATGCTATCAATGAAAATAAATCATCGGAAATGCCAGAAGGGGATATGAATAGTCCAAGTGGAAGAATGCCATGTCAAATGGAAGGAAGTTCAAGTTCTATTACTCATTCGGGTGCTGAAGAAATTATGACAAAAGAATGTCACAATTATTTGTTTCATATAAATGAAAGTTTGAAAGGCGAAGTTATTGCACTAATCGTCTGTACGATAGTAGGAATAGTAATTCAATTTATTTTATAATTAAAAATTACAAGGCTGATAATTAGTTGATATTATCAGTCTTTTATTATATAATGGTAACATCAATTGGTAATGTATCATTGAAATAAATGATAGGAGGAAAATAAAATGATAGTTGCTGTAACTTATGAAAATGGAAATGTATTTCAACATTTTGGTCATACAAAACAATTAAAAATATATGATATTGAAGACAATATCATTAAAGAAGAGAAAATATTAGAAGTTAATGAAAGTGGACATGGAGCTTTAATAGAACTACTTTCTAGTAATGGAGTTGAAATACTAATATGTGGAGGTATTGGTAGTGGTGCTAAAGAAGGACTGGAGAAAGCTAATATAAGATGTTATGGAGGCGTTTTAGGAAATGTAGATGGTGCAGTAAAGGATTTATTAAATGAAAAATTAAAATATGATGAAAATATACATTGTAAACATCACGAACATAATGAACATTCTTGCAATGAACACAAATGTAATGAAGATAAACACGGATGTTCAGGAAATAAGTAAAAAATTAGAAAGGATTTATTTATGGATAGAAAATTAAAAATAATAATAGAAAATTGCCCTCAAAATCATAAATGCCCAGCTGTAAATGTTTGCCCAGTTGGAGCATTAAGTCAGAAAGATTTTGAAGCACCTAAAATAGATTATGATAAGTGTATAAGATGTGGCAAATGTTCAAATTTTTGCCCTAAAAAAGCATTAGTATTAGAATAAAAAATTACAAGTATACTTTTAGATGTAAATAATTTTAATTTACATCTATTTTTTTTCGTTATAAAATTATTTACATTAGAATTTAAGTTAGAACATCAAATTACAGAGGTCATAGAATCTAACAAATTGACAGTTCGACTTTGATTTCTATTATTAATTTAGTTTTAGATAGTAAGGGCAAAAGACTCTATATAACAGGCTTGATAAAATAATAGTGGAAGTAAAAGACTTAAATTCAAAAAAGAAAGAAGGTGAATAATTTTGAAAACAGTATTAAGTGTTGATGTAGCAAAATGTAAAAGTATGTTTATGCTCATGAATAGTGATGGAGAAATATTAATTGATTCTGTTGAAGTAAAACATAATTTTGAAGACTTTGAGAAAATTAGAAAACAAATAGAAACATTTGATAGAAGTAATTTAACAGTGTTTATGGAATCAACAGGAATATATCATTTACCAGTAGAAAGATATTTTAAAGAAAATGGATTTAACACTTTAGTAATTAACAGTTTAACAACCAAAAACAATTATGACACAATTAGGAAAACAAAAACAGATAAGAAAGATTGTTACAGATTAGCAAAGTTATTTTTTGTAAATGAAGTAGAATATCATGATTTATCCAAAAAAGATTTATATGCCAATTTGAAAGCAATGACAAGGCAATATTTTTATTTAACACAAATAAATGTGAGTTGTAAAAATAGATATAAAAGATTGATAAACATTTGCTTTCCAGAGTTTGAGGAAATATTTAAAAGTAGTAGAATTTATGAAGAAACAGCATTGAATTTTATAAAAACATTTCCCCATGCGTACATAGTTAAAGAAAAAAGAATAGATGCTTTATATAATAATTTATATAAAACAAATTCAAGACATGATTATTATTATAAAAGATTAGCAAAACAAATAAAAGATATTGCAATAACTTCTTATCCAGGTGTAGACAAAGAACATGCAGATGTAAAGAATTTATCAGATATGGCAAGTATTTTACAAAAAAATATAAAAGCAATAAATAATTTAAAAGAGCAAATGATTGAAACAGCAAAGCAATCTAAATATTTTGAAATAATTAATTCATTTTATGGAATTGGAGATGTCTTTACAGCGGAATTATTAGGAGAACTTGGAGATATTACAAGGTTTGAAAGTCATAAGCAATTAATAGCATTTTGTGGATTAGATCCAACGATTATACAATCAGGAAAAAGTATTAATGTTCACGGAGCAATATCAAAAAGAGGAAATAAATATGCAAGATGGATATTATTTAATGTAAGTCAAATGATAGTGAAATTAGGACATCAATATCCAAATCATCCAGTTTATAATTATTATTTAATGAAAAAAGCAGAAGGCAAACATTATTATGAAAGCCTAACTGCTTGTTCAACAAAAATCTTGAGAATGTTATATTCCATGTGCAAAAATAATAAAACATTCTTAAGTGATTAATTAAATAAAGTTTAACATATATTAGGCGAAAAAGATATAGTTTTAAAAAATAATATCATTTTCGCTTGTTTGTGGTGTTTAAAAATAATATAATAATTTTATAAAAAATAGCTTGACAAAAATTAGATAGTCAATTTTAATAGAGAATCTTTAGTCTAAATTTGAACTGAAATTACAGTTACTTTTAACTCCACTAAACGTAGAGTTACTAAAAATAATAGGCTCAACTAATCGTTTGTTTACATTATAAAAACAATCTGCTAATCTAAATATGAAGGAGGCCAGTTATGGATCAAGTAAAGATTGGAAAATTTATTGCTGAGTGTAGGAAAAATAAAAATTTAACACAAAGTCGGATTAGCAGAAAAATTAAATATTACAGATAGAGCAATATCAAAATGGGAGACAGGAAAAGGAATGCCTGATTCTAGCATAATGCTTGACTTATGTAATGAACTTGGGATTAATGTAAATGAGTTATTAAGTGGGGAGATGATACAGATGGAAGATTATGATAAAAAGGCAGAAGAAAATTTATTAGAATTAAAAAATAGGCAAGAAAGCACTAATAAAAATTTATTAGTATTAGAAAATATTATTGGATATACTTGTTCAATATCGTTTTTGGTTATGATTTTTACGGCTGGATTTGCTGTTTCAAATATAATCTGGAGGATTGCTTTAATTTGTATTGCAACAATTATATTTATAATAGGAATAACTTTTGCTTTAAAAATAGAAAAAGATGCAGGATATTATGAATGCCAGAATTGTTATAACAAATATATTCCTAATTTTAGTTCAGTCATGTTTGCAATGCACTTAGGGAGAACTAGATATATGAAGTGTCCAAAATGTGGTAAAAAAACTTGGAATAAAAAAGTATTAACTAAATAATGAAGAAATAATAGAGACAAAGAAGTGAGTAAGATTAGAAAGAAATTTTTATATTTTTTAACTTACTTACTTTTTTATTTTTAAATATGACATCTATGTGTCATATTTGTATGATATAATAAGACAGATAATAAAATGATTGAAGAAAAAGGGAGTGTAAATTAGTGAATGGTAAATTAAGAAATATGGCGTCAATCTATTTATGTGATGACACTAATAGGATGTTATTATTATATAGAATAGGTTCAAGAGTTGTTAAAAATTCATATATTGGAACTGCAGGAGGTCATTTTGAAAAGGATGAACTAAATGACGCAGAATCATGTGTTTTAAGAGAGTTATACGAGGAAGTTGGGCTTACTATAAAAGATATTACAAATCCAGAATTAAGATATGTAACATTAAGACATAAAAAAGATGAAATAAGACAAAATTACTATTTTTTTGCCAAAATAAAAGATAAAGCAAAAGAAATAAAAAGTAACGAAGGAAAACTAAAATGGTTTGAATTTAATGATATTTCATCTTTAGATATGCCACATACTGCAAAATATGTAGTAAAACATTATATTGAAGAAGGAAGAAAAAACGATAAATTATATGGTGGTATAGCAATTCCTGAGGGAATTGAATTTACAGAATTAAATGAATTTTAGAATATAGTGATATAAAATGAAAATGTAATATATTTGATTTTTTTCTTTCTAACACCACAATAGAGCTCTCCACTGAGAGCTTCTATATTCAATTTATTCATAGAATTACTTAGATTTTTATCATATAAAGTTTGATTCAAAATATTAATCATTTCGGAAAAAATTTTCAAAATAATAAAATATTTATAGAAATATTGTTTTATAAACAAATCACATTATAAAAAATATTACAAATTACTATAAACATTAAAAATAGTCACTTACTTGTCACTTAGAAAATTGTATAATAAAAATGAAAACAAGGAAGGAGATTTTTTTATGGAAATATTAAGAGTAGAAAATTTAAGCAAAATTTATGGAAAGGGGCAAGCTAAAGTAACAGCATTAGACAATGTCTCATTTAAAGTAAATAAAGGAGAATTTGTTGCAATTGTTGGAGCGTCACGGAAGTGGTAAATCTACATTGTTACATTTAATTGGTGGAGTAGATAGACCAAGTAGTGGAAAAGTTTTTATAGATGGAAAAGATATTTATAAATTCAATAACGATGAACTTGCAATTTTTAGAAGAAGACAAGTAGGACTTATTTATCAATTTTATAATTTAATACCAATATTAAATGTAGAAGAAAATATAACTTTACCTCTAAACTTAGATAATAAGGAAGTAAATAAAGAAAGACTAAATGAATTAGTTAAACTTTTAGGATTAGAAAATAGAAGGTTACATTTACCAAACGAACTATCAGGAGGTCAGCAACAAAGAACTTCAATTGGTAGAGCATTAATTACAAATCCATCTATTATTTTAGCAGATGAACCAACTCGGTAACTTAGACTCAAAGTCAAGTGATGAAATTGTTGAATTATTGAAGAAATCAAATAGAGATTACAAACAAACAATAATTATGATTACCCATAATACAGAAATAGCAAAAGTAGCAGATAGAATTATAAAAATTGAAGATGGAAAGATTGTTTCGTAGGAGGTAATAGATGATGAAAATTCTTAATAAATTATCAATAAAAAATTTAAGATTAAATAAAAAGAGAACAATAAGTACCATAATAGGAATTATTCTTTCAGTAGCACTTATTTGTGCTGTAGCAACTATGGCTACTAGCTTTAGAGCAACACTTGTAGAAAATGCAATTAACGAAACAGGGTATTATCATTTAAAATTAATTGGAATAAATGATGAAGATATTAAAATTTTACAAAATAATAGAGATATAAAAGATATTTATACAATGAAGCAAATAGGATATGGATTATTAGATAAATCAAAAAACGAAGATAAACCGTATTTAAAATTATTTTCAATGGATAAAGAAACCTTTGAAAACTTGAAATTTAATTTGATAAAAGGAAGATTTCCAGATAATAGTAGTGAAATAATTATTAGTAACCACATAATAGGAAATGCAAAAATAGATTATAAAATTGGAGATAAAATTAAAGTAAATATAGGTCAAAGAAATACATTAGACGGACAAGAGCTAGATTCTTATAATCCATATAGTAAAGAAGCAGAAAAGCTAGTAAATACAGAAGAAAAAGAGTTTACTATAGTAGGAATTATGGAAAGACCAAATTATAATTTCGAAAGCTATAGTGATCCGGGATATACAGTATTTACGACTAGTATGGATGGAAATATAAAAGATGCATATATATCTTTAAAAAATCCAAAAGACTATAAAAGTTCAATTACAGAATTATTAGGTGCTAAAAGTTATGAACAGATAGAATCAAATTATAGTTTTAAATATGAAAACTATGAAATAAATAGAGAATTATTAAGATGGGAAGCTTTTGCATTTAGTGATTCTACAGTAAATATGTTATTTGCAGTATGCGCGATTGTTATAGTTATTATCATATTTACAAGTGTATTTTGTATTAGAAATTCTTTTGCAATAGCAACTGCAGAAAAGATTAAAATGTATGGAATGCTTGCAAGTATAGGAGCAACAAAAAAACAAATAAAGAAAAATGTAATATTTGAAGGGTTAATGTTAGGTGTTATTCGGAATACCTTTAGGAATATTATCTGGAATATTTGCTGTGTTTGTATTAATAAAAATAGTAAATTCAATATTAGGAGAATATTTACTTAGTCATGTAGATGGAATTGTAGTAGATGTATCTATTATACCAATAATATTATCTATAATACTAGGAATTATTACAATTTATTTATCTTCAATATCATCTGCTAGAAAAGCAAGTAAAGTAAGTCCGATTGAAGGGTTAAAGAATTCAGATGAAATTAAAATAAAAAGTAAAAAATTAAAGGTGCCAAAAGTAATATCAAAAATATTTAAAACAGGTGGGGGTTTAGCATATAAGAATTTAAAAAGAAGTAAGAAAAAATATAGAACAACAGTAATATCTTTAGCAGTGAGCATATTTATTTTCATCACAATGAATAGTTTTATAACCAATATGTTTGATTTTACAGGAGGTTATTATGAAGATTATGATTATAATATGAAAGTATATAGTGGGGTAGATTTTTTATCAGATGAAGAAAAGGATAAAATATTATCTCTTGATAATATTGATGAACATTTTATTATTTATGATGATAAAATAGGAACAATAAGAATTAATGATTTGAGTAAGATAAATCAAATAGAAGGAATTGAATTAGAAGACGACTTTTATTATGATGAGGAAAATCATGAAGCTATTAGCACAGGAGAAGGTAAGGTATCAAGAATACAGATAGTTGGAATTGATAATGAATCATTTAAAAAATATGCAAAGAAAATAGGAGCAGATTATGAAGAGATAAAATCTAGTGGTGTTTTATGTGATAACTATAAATATTATGATGAAAATGGAAATAATACAAAAGAAATTAGAAGATATAAATATCAAAAAAATGATACAATAGTAGGAAAATATGGAGAAGAAGAAATACAAATTAAAGTTGGTGCTGTTACTGATATAAGACCATATGGTATGGAAGGAAACTATTATGGTGGAGGATATTTAATTGTAAATGCAAACGAATATAAAAACATTAATTTTGAAATTAGAAATATATGTATTAATTCAAGTGCGCCAGATGATTTAGAGCAGGATATAAAAAATATAAGTGAAAGCATTAATATTAGAAATATGAATGCGGAAGTAAAACAAGAAAAGTCAATGCTTCTAGTTATTAACATATTTTTATATGGATTCATGGCAGTAATTACTTTAATTGGTGTTACTAACATATTTAATACAATTACTTCAAATATGGAATTAAGACAAAAAGAATTTGCTATGCTTAAAAGTATTGGAATGACAAAAAAAGAATTTAATAGAATGATTAATTTAGAGACAATATTTTATTCTACAAAAGCATTACTTTATGGAATTATATCAGGACTTTTAGGAACATTTGCTTTGTATAAAGCATTTAGTGTAAAGGTAGATAGCGGAATGTATATACCAATTAATCCAATTGTAATTTCTATTATATTTGTATTTATTTTAGTATTTATAATTATGAAATATTCGATTAATAAGATAAATAAACAAAATACAATAGAGACAATTCGTAAGGAGAATATTTAAGTTTATGGACAAAGGGATTGTTCTCTTTGTCCACTTTTTAATAATATTGAATTGTTACTTCTCTTTTTGTTACAGGTTAATGCTTTTCAAGTTGTTATATAAAGAATAGTACCAAGAGTCCGGTCTTTTGAAGAGTCTTATATATTATAATAAAAAACAATTCTTCCAAGGCGTTTCAGCGTGTGCCAGATTCATATTTTAGAGACACACTATAAACAGATACATAAATAACGACTCAAGGTCAAAACTGCTTTTTATTATAATATATAAGACTCTCTAAAAGACCTATTTACGATATGTAAAACTATTAACTAATAACATCTTTTTTGAGATTTTTATAAAAAGACTTGATAAATAAACAAATGTTTGATACAATACCACAAATAACAGAATAATAAATTGGAGATGATAGTAATGAGTAATTTACAAGCAGAAGAATATAAAAGTTTTGAAGAATATGCAGAATTCCAAAATGCAGGATATATGGGATTGTATGGTGGACTAACTGTTGATGATATACATAAAAAAAAGAATTTAGGTGTCACAGAAAAAATACTTGATTTTATGGGAAGTGAAGAATTAGCAGCTAACTTATTTCGTATTACACAAACAGAAGCTAAACTTAAAAGAGAAAATGTAAAAACAAAAGAAAAGGCTAATCAGACTCATTATACTGTTGGAACAACTGTAAGAAAAGCAATAAAAGATATTGGAGGAACAATGCCAGAAGACTTACCAACACCAGAAAAAAGTATTAAACAAGTTGAAAAAGAGCAATTAAAAAGATTAAAAAACATGAAAACAAAATTAATGTTAGATGAATAAAGTTGCAAATAAAAATTATAAGGAGAAATCTAAAATGGATATTTTATTAGTAGAAGATAATGAAATGGTTGCAAAAGGTTTAATATATTCATTAAAACAAAATGGATATAACATAATACATAAATCAAATGTAAAAGATACAATTAAATTCATGCAAAATGAGAATGTAAATCTTATTATACTTGATATATCTCTTCCTGATGGAAATGGGTTAAATTTGTATGAAAGTCAAATAAAAAATAAAAATATACCAACTATTTTCCTAACAGCAAAAGATGATGAAGAAACAATAGTAAAAGGATTAGAAAATGGTGCAGATGATTATATTACAAAACCTTTTTCTACAAGAGAATTAATAGCAAGAATGAATAAAATTTTATTAAAAGAAAAGAAAAATAGAATTATCAAAGCAAAAGATATTGAATTTGATTTAGATAAAATGGTTGTATATAAGCAAAAAGAAGAAATACGGGTTAACAAGCTTGGAATTAAAAATATTGCATTTGTTATTTATCAATTTAAACAAAGTTGTTACTCGAAACGACATTATTGATAAAATATGGGAGTGGACAGGAAATGATGTTAATGATAATACAGTAACTGTATACTTAAAAAGAATAAGAGAAAAATTAGATAGTAATATTATCATGACAGTTAAAGGAATAGGATATAGGATTGATGGAAATGAAGAATAAAATAGGTTTAAAAAAGGCAATTATTACAAGTTTATTTATCATAATATTCTCTAATGTAATTTGCGGAGTATTAATGTTTTATCAATATAAAACATATACAGATAATTTTAATAAGAAACTGAATAGTATTGTTACAATGATAAAAAAAGAATATCCAAATGTAGATAAAAATGCAGTAATAGAAATATTAAATAAAGAACAAATAGAAAATGATTTATTATTTAAAGAATACGGAATAGATTTAAATAAAGAATCTTTAATATCAGAAAATGATAGGTATTTTATAAAGTTCTTAATACACAATCTAATTATTATAACTTTTTTGCTATTTACAATATTTCGGAATATTTCTTAAATATAATAAATTAAAGGATAAAAAACTTGCCCAAATAACAAGATATATTGAAGAAATAAATAATAAAAATTATAAATTAGATATAGATGATAATACAGAAGATGAGCTTTCAATTTTAAAAAACGAAATATATAAAACTACTGTTATGTTAAAAGAGGTGGCAGAAAATTCAAAGAAGGATAAAGCAAATTTAAAGGATTCTTTATCAGATATATCTCATCAATTAAAAACACCATTAACTTCAATTACTATTATGTTAGATAATATTTTAGATAACAAAGATATGGATACAGATATCCGAAATTATTTTGTAAAAAATATAAAAAGAGAAATTATTAATGTAAATTTTTTAGTAGATGCATTATTAAAATTATCAAAATTAGATGCTAATAGTGTAAAATTTATAAATAAAGAAGAAGAGATTCGGAAAGATATTACAGGAGAGCATAAAAAATGTATCTACTATATGTGATTTGAAAAATATTGAAATAAATATTTATCGGAACTAATAAAAGTTATATATATTGTGACATAAAATGGCAAGTAGAAGCAATAACCAATATACTTAAAAACTGTATAGAGCATTCTAGTGAGAATTCTAAAATAAATATAAGTTATGAACAAAATAAGATGTATTCTAAAATAGAGATAAAAGACTTTGGAGTTGGAGTAGACCCGGAAGATTTACCTCATATATTTGAAAGATTTTATAAAGGTAAGAATTCATCAAGTGATAGTGTAGGAATTGGACTTGCTTTATCAAAATCTATAATTGAGAAAAATAATGGATATATTTGGGTAGAATCCGAAATAAATAGAGGAACTAGATTTATTATTAAATATTTTAATTAATTGATGGAGAATTATTAAGATGGTCAAACGATAACAAACGACTAATTGGAACAGTCTCGCTATTTTTAGAAGGAAAATTTCTGTTTCGAAAGAAGTGTTAACCTTGACAAGGAATTTATAACATAATATAATGTTAACCAGAGCTAACAAAAAGGAGAAAACTATGATATCAAAAGCATTAGAAGAATATTTGAAGACAATGTATATTTTAGAAAAACAAAAAGGAAACATACGTGTTACAGATATAGCTAAAAAAATGAACTGTACTAAACCAAGTGTAAATAAGGCTATATGTAATTTAAAAGATAATGGACTTGTAAGTTATGAAACATATGGAGAAATTAAGCTTACAGAAAATGGAGAAAATTTAGCAAAAAAAATATTAGAAGCTTATGATATTGTTTATTTATTTTTTAAAGATGTTTTAAGTTTAGATTCAGAAGAAGCTGAAAAAGAGGCAGAGAATATTAAATCAAGTTTATCAGATGAAACAATAAATAAGCTTGCTAAATATGTTCATAAGGTTCTGGGACTTAGCAGTTTAGATTGCAATTATGATGTTAATAAAGAAAAATGTAGATGTTGTATAAGAAGAACTGGAAAGTGACAAAAAAGATAATAAAAAGTGAGAAAGATTATTTTAAGTAGAGGAATAACAAATGGAAAATAAAAAAGTTTTATTAGGTATGAGTGGAGGGGTTGATAGTAGTGTATCAGCTCTTATATTAAAACAACAAGGATGTGAAGTAATAGGAGCTAGTCTTCAATTATTACAAGATACTGAGTTTAATACAAATACATTTGCAGATGCAAAAAATGTATGCGATTTTATTGGGATACCACATTATGAATATGATTTTAAAAAAGAATTTAAAAAACATGTAATAGATGATTTTATAGAGTGTTATGGGGCATGCAAAACACCAAATCCATGTATTGAATGTAATAAATATATGAAGTTTGGTGTGATGTATGAAAAAGCAAAAGAATTAGGATGTAACTATATTGCTACAGGTCATTATGCAAAAACAGAATATAGTGAAAAATATAAAAGATGGGTATTAAAAAAGTCAAATGCGGGAAAAAAAGATCAAAGTTATGTTTTATGGAATATTCCAAAAGATTTGATAGAACATATATTGTTTCCTTTATCTGATTTTGAAACAAAAGATGAAATAAGAGAAATTGCAACACAAAATAATTTAAATGTTGCAAATAAACCGGATAGTGAAGATATATGCTTTATTCCAGATGGAAATTACAAAAAGTTTTTAGAGAATAATTCTAAGATAAAGCCAAAAGTAGGAAATATAGTAAATTTAAAAGGTCAAGTATTAGGACAACATACAGGATTATATAATTATACAATAGGACAGCGAAAAGGTCTTGGAATATCAAATGAAGTTCCATTATTTGTTTTAGGATTTAATAAAGAAAAAAATGAGGTTATTGTTGGAGAGGAAAAGGAACTTTATAAAAAAGAAATTACAGTTACAAATATTAATTTATTGTTGGTAGATGACATAGAAGAAGAGATAGAAGTAAGTGTAAAAACAAGATATTCAAGTAGTGAGGCAAAAGCAAAAATACATAAAGAAGGAAATAATATAAAGGTAATATTTAATGAAGAACAAAGAGCAATGACTCCTGGACAATCTGCTGTTTTTTATGTAGATGATATTGTTTTAGGTGGGGGAAAAATAGTATCGTAAATGTTAAAATTCGTAGATATTTTATTTAAGAGAAAATGTTACCGCCTAGTTAATAGTTTAATATATATTTTTTTAAACCAATCTTGAAGCGTGGTAAGCGAGTAGTAGGAATTAGTTTTATACCACGCAGTTTTTGCAGAGGCAGGTTATACTTTAGTACCATCGGCGATTGGTTTAAAAAAATATATATTAAACTATTAACTAGGCTAGTATGAGATTTTTAATAAATTGTGAATTGTAACGCATAAATAGATAGAAAGGAAATAAAAATGTTAAATCAATTTTCACGAACAGAGTTATTAATAGGAAAAGAGGGAATAGAAAAGCTTCAGAATGCGAAAGTTGCAGTATTTGGAATAGGTGGGGTAGGTTCTTATGTAGTAGAAGGTTTAGTAAGAGCAGGTATTAAAAACTTTATATTAGTGGATAATGACGAAGTTTCATTAACAAATTTAAATAGACAGATTATTGCAACTTTTGAAACAATAGGTAAACCAAAAGTAGAAGTTTCTAAAAATAGAATTTTGGAAATAAATCCAAATGCAAATGTAGAAATATATCAGGAATTTTTTATGCCAGAAAGTAAGGATATTATAGATAATACTGTTTCTTATATAGTAGATAGTGTAGATACAGTAACAGCAAAAATTGAATTAGTTCTAAGGGCAGAAAAATTAAATATTCCTATTATATCTAGTATGGGAACAGGAAACAAACTAGATCCAACTAAGTTTGAAGTAACAGATATATATAAAACGCAAAGTTGTCCACTTGCAAAAGTTATGAGAAAAGAATTAAGAGCAAGAGGAATAAAAAAACTAAAAGTTGTTTATTCAAAAGAAGAACCAATTAAATCTTCTAGTATATTAGAAAATATTTCTGGGATGGAATGCAATCACAATATAGAAGATATGAAAAAAGGTAAATTAGTACCAGGAAGCGTTTCATTTGTTCCTTCTGTGGCAGGTCTTATTATAGCTGGTGAAATTGTGAAAGATATTATATATAGTTGACTATAGGTTTAAAATAGATATGTCACAAGTAAATTGAAAATAAAATATTGAAAGAG
>OJMO01000117.1_pt1 | contig 60696 bp, 31 predicted proteins | sample 1597241 | NCBI WGS metagenome assembly OJMO01 (sample SAMEA2452129, study PRJEB22498) | human gut metagenome | biome: human feces; feature: human gut; material: feces | place: Australia | collected 2012 | reverse complement strand
AACGCAACCGCCATCACAACCGCTGCTATCTGTTTTCCTTTTCTTACTTTACTCATAATCTTTCCTCCTTTTATATTTTTCTTTAAATATGAAAGATTTTTAAATTTTCATTTTTCACATATAAAAAAAGAATTATTTAAAAAAATTGTAATTAATAATATTTTAAAAATAAATTTATAAGGAGATTCTATTTTAGAATTAATATAACTAGCAAATAATAATTGAATGCAATAATATAAAACAAATCCAATTAATAGAGAGTTAGCAATTAATAATATTCCTTTATTTGAATTTGAACCTAAAATATTTTGAAAATAATTATCATTAATTATATTAGGAGTTACAAAAGTAATATCATCTAAAATAGAATATAAAGAATTATTAATTGAACCTAATAAATTATTAAATATAGAATTAATAGTTTGCGTTATAATTTCTGTTATTTCTGTACTTGACATAGAACCTCCTTAAAGTATTAACCAACAAGACTTTTTACTGCTGCTAAAACTAAATCTATTGCTAATATAAAAGCATAAGAAATTAAAGAATTTCTAACTAGTTTTTTTCCTGTTCTTATTTTTTCTTCATCACCAAAACTGAACTTTTGCATTAAAAATCCACTTGCAACAGAAACAGCAGCTATTGGTGTTGCTATTTTCATAATCCATTTTTCTACTTCTTCAAATGCTTTTTGAATGGTAGAAACTAATTTAGGATCTGAACAAAATGAGTAATTTGAAAAACTAAATAATAATATTATGGAAAAAATTAGAGTAAATATAAAATAAAATGTTTTTTTATTCATTAAAACCTCCTTTTTCGAAAAAGGGAATCATTTTTAATTTGGTAGGTGGTAATATTTGATTTCCGTTTGATAAAAAACTTAGGCAAGAGAAGGTTTCTAAGTTTTGTGTAAAAAAATTAAAATCAAAAATATAGTCATTTTGTATCTGAGTACTAATACTTTCTGAAATATTTGATTTTTTTGAAAGAAAAGAGTTTGAAATAAAATTATAATTTGTTTCATTTGAATTTTCTGAAATACTTTTTGATATTTTCTTTTTATCTTCTTTTCCAATTTGTTTTTGTGCATTTTCTATTGTAAAAATGTCATCTGTACGAAACCAAAGTTTATTTACTAAATTTTGAATTATAACTTTACTAGCATTTTCATCATGAATAGTATTTAATATAGAAGAATAACTTTGTGTTGAAACAATATTTATGCATTTTGCTTCTCTACTTTGAGAAAAAAAGTCTGCATCTGTTGTTGTAACATATTCATGGAATTCATCACTAATAAAACAAACTGTTCTTAAATTATTTTTATTATTTTTTAGGCGTGTCATTACTTCTGTTTGAAAATCTAATTTTAAATAAGTTGCTATTATTTTTGCTAAATTTTTATATTCAAAAATATTCATACTTAATACAACAATTTTGCCTTTGTTAAAAACCTCATTGAAATTTTTAAAAGAAAGTTCTTTTTTAGGAGAAGAAAAGGTATTTAAAACATTATAATCAGAAATAAATACATTTGTAATTCTTGTTATTTCAGATTTTAAAATATTAAAAGTTCTTGAGTCTAAAGAAAAATATTCATTTTCTAAAAAATTTATAGAAGATAAAATATCATAAATTTGAATATTATTTAATTTTCCTTTTTGAAATAATTTTTTTATTTTAATAATTTTATTTTTATAATATTTATTTGAAGAAATTAATTCATGAATTTCTTTAAAAGTAACATAACCATTATTATAAATTCTACAAAATTTAATACACTCGGTAAGTATTTGCTCAACTTTATCTAACCAATAATTTTCAGAACTATTAGGAGAAAATAAAGTTAGTATAGTTTTTAATCTATTAGCAAGTACTATTGGAGAGATATTGGGTTTATAAATAGGGTTATATTTTTCTCCTGAAAATAAACTTATTACAATTAAATCTTTTTCTCTGTTATATTTTTTTACATATTCTTTAACTTGAAAAAACATATTTCCTTTTACATCCAAAATCAACATTCCTAATTTTTTATTTATATTATTATTTTCAAAAGATATTAATTGTTCTAAAAAAGGATAAATTGCAGAGCTTGTTTTTCCACTGCCAATTGTTCCAGTAATTAAAATATTTTGAAATAAACTTTTTTCAGTTAAATAAATTTTATTTTTATTATTGTAATTATATCCAACTAATAAATTTAATTCATTTGTATTTAAATTATTTACTTCTATTTTTTTATTATTATTTTCGGATTTCATTTTACGATAAATGTTATTAAAAATAATAATTTTAGAAAAAACAAAAATAAATATTGAATATAATTTAATAAAAATCCATAATTTAGGATAAGTAATACAGATATCATAAGGTTTTATAGAGTAAGGTATAATTATTGATTTATAAAAGTATATTTTATAGAAAAATAATACATAGGTAAAAAGAAAGGAACAAATGAAAAACCAAAAAAATTTTCTTTTTGAATTAAATAAATTTTGCAAAATAAATCAACTCACTTAAATTTTAAATTTTTTTAATTTGGAACCTTGTTTAGAATAAAATAAATTATTACATATAAAAATATATAATGAATAAAAAACGATAAAAGTATTTAAAATAATAGAGATAAAAAATAAATTTAGTAAATTAAAAATATAAAATCACCTACCAAAATAAAAATGTAATTAGATATTATAAAAAATAAATCGTTATGTCTATACTTTTTTGAAAAAAAGTGATAAAATGTAAGACATAATTCGACAAAAGGAGGAAAAAAATGAAAATAGAAAAAACAACTAAAATCGGTGAATTATTAGAAACAGCTCCAGAAAAGGCAGAAATATTATTAGCTGCAGGTATGCATTGTTTAGGATGCCCAGCTTCACAAGCAGAAACATTAGAAGAAGCTTGTATGGTACACGGAATAGATGTTGAAGAATTACTTGTAGAATTAAATAAATAATAATTTATAAGATAAAATATAGAGTATTCTTTTTTAGATGTAGGGGTCGGCATTATTTAGACGGCCCTATGAGATTTTTTATTAAAAAATGATATTATTTTTATAAAAATTTATTATATAATTTGTAAACTATGGGAACATTATAGTTATGCGAAAATATTTTTTATACAAAATTCTAAAAAAATTTCAAAAAAATGTTGACATTTATAGAAAAATAGTGTAATATATAGAAGCGTTGTTAATAAACAACTATGTGGGCTATTAGCTCAGGTGGTAGAGCACTTGACTTTTAATCAAGTTGTCCCGCGTTCGAGTCGCGGATAGCTCACCAAATGAATACTATATACTTGATATATAGTATTCATTTATTTAAGGCCCGTTGGTCAAGCGGTTAAGACATCGCCCTTTCACGGCGGAGACATGGGTTCGATTCCCGTACGGGTCACCAATTTAATATTTTGCCACTTTAGCTCAGTTGGCCAGAGCACCGCACTTGTAATGCGGGGGTCCTCAGTTCGAATCTGAGAAGTGGCTCCATAATTGTCAGTAGTTTTGCAAAAGGCTTAATTACTGGCTTTTTTATATAATAGGAAATTTCTATTTTAAATTAAAAACATATTAATAATTGTAATTTTTTAAAGTATAAAATAAAAGGAGAAAATGTATGAAAACAGCTATTATTACAGGTGGAGCACAAGGAATAGGTAGAGCTATATCAATTGTACTTGCTAAAAATGGATATAATGTAGTAATCAATTATAATAATTCAGAAAAAGAAGCTTTAGAATTAAAAAAATATATAGAGAATAATAATGGGATAGCAGAAGTTTTAAAAGCAGATTTAACTAAAAGAGAAGAGGCAAAAAAATTAATTCAATTTACAATAGAAAAATTTAAAAATATAGATGTATTAATTAATAATGCAGGAGTTAGTTTAATTAAATTATTTACAGATTATACAGATGAAGATTGGAATAGAATTATTAATAATAATTTATATTCAGCTTTTTGCACAACTCAAGAGGTAGTAAAATTTATGATAAATAGAAAACAAGGATGTATAATAAATATTTCTTCAATATGGGGAGAGATAGGAGCTTCTTGTGAATGTTTATATTCTATTACTAAGGCTGGAGTAGATGCATTAACAAAATCATTAGCAAAGGAATTAGGACCATCAAATATTAGAGTAAATTCAATAGCGCCAGGAATTATAAATACAAAAATGAACAATCATTTGAGTGATGAAGAAAAAGAAGATATAAAAGAAGATATTCCATTAGAAAAAATAGGTGAGCCAGAGGATATTGCTAAATGTGTAGAGTGGCTAATAGAAGATAATTATACAACTGGACAGGTTATTTCTATAAATGGCGGTTGGTCAATTTAGATTATAAAAAAGTGACTTTGTCACGCGGGTTGCCCTAAGAACGCCGACCCCAACATCCAAAATAGAAATTTCTATAATAAAAAATAAACAATAAAAAAATGGCCTAAGGCCATTTTTTATTGTTCTTCTGAAACTTTTCTTTTATAATTTCCAGATAATATTTTTGGAACGTATCGTATTAATTTGTATACAGCTAAACGAACTTTTTTACTCCATATATAAGTTTTTCTAAGTCTATGTGGTTTGCTTAAAGAAAATTCTTTATTATCTATAGAGATTAAATCTGTACAAACTTTTTCAATTGGAAAAATATAATTTTCACCATTATTATTGTCCCAAATATTTTCACTATTTTTAAAACAGAAGTTAAAAGATTCACTATCTGGCAAAGTTATTTCTGCTTGATATCCTAAATCTGTTTTATTCATTTCTATTTCATTAACATTTTCCCAAGAAGGTCCAAAACCATAATGCAAATAAATATTTCCTTCATAACCATCTTGAAATAAACTTCCTGTATAAGAAAGTTTAACACTTGTATTTTCAACTAATTTATCAGTATTAAAAAATATATTTTTAGTTAATTCCATAATTTGTTCTCCTTATTTATCTTTTGAATATAATATATTATAACATTAAAAATATAATATTCAAGTATTTTGCTTAAAAAAAATAAAATATATTGTAAAAAAAATAATTATATGATAATATTTTATCGAAAAAAATATAGGGGTGTACGAAATGGAAGAAAAAGATAAAAAAGAAAAATTTCAATTTGTTAAAAATGAATTTTCAAGTAAAAAGAAAATGGTTACAATTGGCATAATTAGTATTGTTGTAATAGTTGCTATTATTATGTTTTGTACTATTTTTGCATTAACAAATATAAATAACACAAAAATAATAAGTGGTGTTAAAATAAACAATATTGATGTTTCAAATTTATCTCAAGAAGAAGCAAATGAAAAAATACAAAATTTAATAAACGATAAGAAAAGTGAAATTATAAAATTAAAAAAAGATGAATTTGAAAATGACTTAAATGTAGAACAATTAGAAGTAAACTATAACGTAGAAGAAGCTGTAAAAGAAGCTTATGACGTAGGAAGAAAAAATAATATAGTAAAAAATAATTTTGAAATTTTATCTTGCAAAAATAATGAAAAAAATATAGATATTGAATTTCAATATAATGAAGAAAATTTAGAAAATATATTAAATGAAATTAATGGAACTATACCAGGAGCAGCAAAAGAAACAAGTTATTTTATAGAAGATAGCAATTTAATAATAACGAAGGGAACAGAAGGAAATGCTATTAATATAAAAGAAACAAAAAAATCTGTAAAAGAAGAATTAAATAAAATTGAAAGTAAAGAACAAGAAATAGAATTAGCTACGGAAATAAAACAGCCAGATGCAATTGATATAGAAAAAATATATAATGAAATACATACAGAACCAAAAGATGCATATTATACAAAAGACCCATTTACAATATATCCACATGTAAATGGAGTAGATTTTGCAATAAGTATGGATGAAGCAAAAAAAATAATTGAAGAAGAAAAAAACGAATATACAATACCATTAAAAATAACAATTCCCAATATAACTACAGACAAATTAGGATCAGAAGCTTTTCCTGATTTATTAGGTTCATATTCAACAAAATATGATGGAGGAAATTCAGATAGAACAACAAATTTAAGATTAGCAGTCGGAAAATTAAATGGAACAGTTGTTAATCCAGGGCAAACTTTTTCATATAATGCAACATTAGGTGAAAGAAGTATAGCTGCAGGATACAAAGAGGCAAAGGTATATCAAGGAGGAAAAGTTGTTGATGGAATAGGTGGTGGAATTTGCCAAATATCATCTACACTTTACAATGCAGTTGTATATGCAAACTTAGAAGTAGTTAGTAGAAGAAATCACGGATTTATGACTTCTTATGCAAGTGCAGGTAGAGATGCTACCGTAGTATATGGAGCAATAGATTTTAAGTTTAAAAACACAAGAAAATATCCTATTAAAATTGTAGGAAGTGTAAAGAATGGAATTGCAAAAATAGATATATATGGAGTAAAAGAAGATCCAGAATATAAAGTAGAATTTCAAACAAGTGTAACAGATACAATACCATATACGGTAACATATATAGACGATGAAACACTTCCAGTAGGAAAAGAAGTTGTTGAACAAAAAGGTGCAAATGGATGTAAAAGTGTAACATATAAAGTATTATATTTAAACGGAGCAGCAGTATCAAAGAAAATGTTATCATCAGATACATATAATGCTATGGAAAGAGTAATAAGAAGAGGAGCAGCTACGCAAACAACAGAGCCAGTTCAGCAGCCAGCAACAGTTGAACCTACACCACAGCCAACTCCAGAACCAACTCCAGAACCAACTCCAACACCTGAGCCATCAACACCTGATACAAACACTACAATAGAAAATACAACAACATCAGAATAAAAAAATAATTATAAAGAAAACCCTTAATTGTAAGAGAAAAATTTTCGCAATTAGGGTTTTTATTATATGAATTTCCTATTTTTGTTGTTATTTTTATATATTATAATTTTACTCAAAATCTAATTTTTTCAAAGAATTATTACTTGGACCATAAACACAATTTCCATCAATATCATAACGAGAGCCATGGCAAGGACAGTCCCAAGTTTTTAATGTATTATTCCAAGAAAGTAAACAACCTAGATGAGAACATACAGGTTTTACAGCATGAATATTATTTTCTTCATCCTTATAAATTCCTATTAGAGAACCATCATGTTTAAAAACTTTGCTACTATTTATAGGAATTTTATCTATATCAAAATCTTTAATTACAAATTTCTTAAATACAAGACCCTTAGTAGCTTCTTTTATATTATTTTTTGTTTCACCCAAATTTTTTATAGGATGAAAACGTTTTGAATTAAAGAGATAAGCATATTTATTTTGTATCCCACAAATATCATCACAAATTATATTTGCAGCAATGTTTGAAGTAGTCATTCCCCATTTTTTAAAACCTGTTGCTAAATAAATATGAGGAGTAAATGTTGAAAACTCACCAATATAAGGTAACTTATCCACAGACACACAATCTTCAGTAGCCCATTTTGAAATAACGTTACAATCAGGATAAATGTTTTTAGCAACTTGTTCTAAAAATAAATATGCATCTTGTGAATTTTCTATTATACCTGTTTTATGGTCAAAACCAGCAATTATTGCTACTTTTTTACCATTATAAAGAGCTGTTCTATATGAAATTGTAGGTGCTTCAAAATTAATATACATATTATCTATAATTTGCATATTTGTTTCTACTGCTATAGCATAAGCAGTGCTCTGATACATTTTTATAAAATGAAATCCTGGAAAATTAATAAAAGGAAAACTACAAGCGCTAACTACATATTTGCTATTAACTATACCATTTTGTGTTATTATAGAGTAAGAGTCGTTATTTTTTTCAATATCAAGTGCTTTTGAATTTTCAAATATATTTACATTCTTTTCTTCAAGTATTTTTAATAATCCATTAATGTATTTTATAGAGTTAAATTGAGCTTGATTTGGAAATTTGATAGCAGTTTTTATAGGTAAAGGCAAATCAATATTTTTTTCTAAAGAAACATGTGGATTAATATGCTTTATAGCTTTAAATTCATCTTTAAATTTTTGAATATTACTTTCATCTTGAGTAAAAACATAAGAATCTTTTATTTCAAAATCACAATTTATATTATTAAAATCTATTATTTCCTTTATATTGGATAAAGCCTGCTCATTGGCATTAAAATAATCTTTTGCAAATTCTAGTCCAAAAGATTTATATAAATAATCGTAAAATAAATTATGCTGAGAAGTTATTTTTCCAGTTGTATTTCCTGTAGTATTATTTCCAAATAAACCTTGTTCAAGAATTGAAACTGAAAAACCTTTCTTAGTTAAATAATAAGCCGTAGTAATTCCAGTAATTCCGCCACCAATAATACATATGTCACAGTTTATGCTTGAGTTTAATGTAGAATATTTTTTTATTTTGCAAGAGTCCAACCAAATACTCATAATGTACCTCCTTATAATTATTTATAGTATTTCCAAAAAGAAATAAAATATAAAATAAAAAAGACAAAACCCAATATTCCCTAGAAAAAAAGTAAAATAAAGTAGAAAATATTACGAAAATGTAAAATAAATGTATAATTTAGTATTTCTAAATTGAAAAGATAGCCTCCCTAAAGGAAAAAGAGATGAAATGATTACAATTGCTTGTTTGTGGTAAATAGTGGTATTGAAATAAAAACAAAACTTTTCTATTATTTATATTGATATAAAAGAAGTAAGAAAGGGAGAAAAACGATGGGCAAAAAGAGATTTTCAATTACAAGTGCAATAATAATTTCAGTTTTAGCTGTAGCTGGAATTGTTTTTGCAGCAACAACACTTTTATCATCAAATTCAAATAACTATGCTGTTGAGATAGTTGATGATGGAAGTAAAACAAGTGTAGAAGACGAAAGTATGAAAATTCAGACAAAAGCCGTTCAAGTAAACGATGAAAAAGACGAAGTAACATATGAAACCACATTAACAAATTTAGTACAAGCTACTAAAGAAAAAGAGATTTCTATTGTTGTTGATACTTCATATAGTATGGAGCAAAATGCTGAAGAGTATGATATTAAAGCAACAACAATAGATTTAGCAACAAATATGTTAAATAACATTAATGGAGCTACAATTTCTTTAGTTGATAATACAGGCATAAAATCTAATGAGACAACTAGTATTTCGTCATTAACTAATACAATTAACAATTTGCAATTTTCTAATAGTGCTACAGTTGATAAAGGAATAGAATATGCATATAAAACATTTAAAACCAATAAAGATAATGACAAATATGTAGTAATACTTACTGATGCAACAGATACTGCAAAAGCAAAATTACAAGAACTAGAAGAAAGTGGTGTAAAGGTATATTCTATATTAGTAGATGTAACAAGTACAGAATTTGGAAATCCAGAAGAACCTGTTCCTGCTTCAGGATCAGTACATTTAATGAAAGATTACAGTTCAGATACTATAGTTAATGATATTAACAAAAAAATAAGAGATATTACAGTTACAAATAAATTTAATGCCGATATATTATTAGACTCAAAAAGAGGTAACTTTAATGTAGAAATAATATCAGAAGAAAATGAAGATACAAAAGCTATTGGAACAGCAACATTAAATGATGATGGTACAATAACATGGAACGTATCAGGAATTAATGCCTCAGAAACAGCAACTTTAAAATACAAATTAAAATTAAATAAAAATCAAACCATTGCAACATACTCTCTTTACAATGATATAAAAACAAATAGTGAGACAGTTATAAATTATACAAAAGAAGGAGAAGAAAAAACTTTAAAAGGTGAAGAAACAGAACCAACAATAAGAATATGTGATGCATATAATGTTGAATTACAAGCTGTTGGAAAAGGAACAACTATACCAGTAGAAAATGTAAAGGTTAATGTTACTGGAGTTGATGAGCAAGGAAATGTTGTAATAAATGAAATAGGATTAAAAACCGATAAAGATGGAAAAGTGACAATTAATAAAATAACTAATTTAGGAAAAATAAGATTTACAATTACTCCAGATGTAACAGGACTTTTTGGTTATGAAACAACAAATTCTGTTGAATTAGAAGTTAATAATAAATATGGTTCTACAGGAGGAGAATTAACAGCTGTATATACAGAAAGTTCAGACTTAGTAAAAACAGATGATACAAACGGAAAAAGAAAAGTTGAAGTACAATTACCAATAGAATTAAAGAAATTCACAATAAAAGTAAATGTATCTGATTTAAGTGATCCTGATGCAAAACTTGAAGGAGTAGATTTTAGATTAATACAACCAAAATTAAATAACAAGTTCGAAATGGGAGCTTTATACGGAACAACAGATGTAAATGGAATAATAGAATTTGCAGCAACAGTTATGTCTGAGGGGGAATATGATTATATATTATCTCAAACATCAGATAAATTTGGATATGACAATGTAGGAAACACAACAATAAAAATAAAATTTGATAAAGATGGAAATGTAGTAGAAAAAGGAGTATATACACTATACAATTCAAATGTATCTGCTGAAAGAATAGACAAAGATCAAGTTTTAGTAAATGTACAAGAAAAATGCAATTCATCAAATACATTCAACATAAAGATGAATTTAACAGATGAAAAGTCAAAAGAAGCGATACAAGGTACTATTTATGACATTAAAATAGTAAATGTATCTAGTGCTGGAAATGATACAGTAACATATACAAAGGTTACAGATGAAAATGGAAAAATAGATTTTAAAGCAATAGGTGCAGATAATGCATATACAAAAATAGTAGTGCATGAAAGTTCATGTAATAATTCTTATATTGCTAGTACAACAGATAAAGAAATAATAATAAAAAGAGAAAATGGAATAATTAAAGATATAACAACAGGAAGAGACTATGTAACAAAAGATACAGAAAAAAATAATGGTATAATTATAAATTTAACAAGTAAAAAGAAGGAACTTTTAAATGTAGTAAGAGTACATACAACAGATAAAGAAGATACAGGATTAAATTTAATAGGAATACCAATGGAATTAAAAGACGTAACTCCAAATGGAAAAAATAATGGTGTAGTAATTAGAGCAACATCAAATAATGAAGGATTTGCAAATTTTGTATTAGAAGATCCATCAAAAATAACAGATGGAACATATATATATGAAATACAAGCTAATCCAACACCAATGGGATATGTAGAATCAGGAGTTCAAACAATAAAAGTATCTGTTATAAATGGAAAAATAGCTGATGTTGTAGATGTTACAACAACAGGAGTAGATTCCATTATACAAAATCCAACTGTTATAACAGATAACTTAGATGAAACAATTTCAAATGTTGCATATGTAGATTATGCATTTGTTGCAGATACAAATACAACTGCATATTTAAAGATTTTATTAAAAGATAGTGATACTAGTGCCCCAGTAGCAAATGGAAAATATGAAGTTTCAATGGAAAGAGATGGAGCACAAATTGCAAATGCAGGATCAGCAGGAAAATATACAAATACAAATGGAATTGCGAGAATGAGTATACCAGGTTTAGATACAAATCCTGTAACAATAACAATTGCACAAGTATATGATGAAACAAGACAGAACGGATATAAAACAGATAAAAATATTTATCAAATAGTAGTACACAAAGAAACAGATGGAAATGTAGTAATAGATAATGCAACATTAAATGATGGAACAGAACTTCCAGCTGGAATTACAACAACATATGAAGATGCAAACCAAGATTCTGTATATGATACAGTTGTGTTTAATCATATAAATACAGTTATAAATCCTGGAGATGTTATTTTAGATTTTACAGTATTAAAATATGACTTTGTAACAAAAAGTCCAGACCAACAACAAAATTTAGTAATATGGTCAGATGATTTCTATATATATGATGAAACAACAAAATCATATCAAGAATTTGGAAGAGATAACGTATATAATCCTTTTATTACAGGAATAATTGGTGGAAATGGAGCACCAGGTCAAACAAATGTAAGTTTAAAACCACATAATTTACCAAAAGTTGAAAATGTAAATAAAGATGGTTATCCAACAGGAGGAGCAGTACTTCATATTGGAGAATACAATAAAGAAACAGGAGGAATCGTTGAAGGAACAGAATATCAAATACAAATAAACTTTACATATTCAAAAGAAACAGGAACATATAAATATAGTGGATATTCAAACTTATCAAATTGGTATTTATTAAAAGATTTCCACCATGCAACATCAATGAATTCATCAGAAGGATATAAAGAATCTGCAATATTAGAATTATGGTCAAATTATGGAGAATCAGCTAATTTTGCAATAGATTTAGGTAAATATGACAAAGATGGAAATGAATTAAATGGAGCACAATATTTAGTAAAAGCAATGTTACCAACAGGTAAATTTATAGAATTAAAAACAGATGTATTAAATGGAGAAGATACAATTGAGATTCCAAACCTATTTGTAAAAGATGGAACTATACTAACAATAAAAGAAATAGAAGCTCCAATAGGATATCAAGTAGATGAACAAGAAAACTCATTTATAATAAATTCTGTAAATTCATCTAATGGAACAGCATCAATTTCAACATATGGAGTTCAAAGCGGCAGAGTTAAACTAGATGGAAGCAAATTAGTAAAACAAGATGATGGAACATTTAAGTATGTACAAAAAATAAAATTAATAGACATGGAAGTTAATAATCTAAAATTTGGAATACATACAAAAGATAAAAATACAAATATAGATACAGCTGGAAATACATATATGATCGAAGCAAGTTCAGGTGCTGCAATTGTATCAGATGCAACAGGAAAAGATGGAAAAACAAATTTATTAATTGGCTCTGAAAAAGTAAGTGACTATGTTGAATATACAATAAGTCAAAAAGTATCAGATGGAACAACAGTTGCACAATATTATAAAAGATTAGCAAATGATATACATATAAGAGTATATTTTGATGTTAATGGAAATATTGAAACAATTGACCAAGTAGATAATTATAATACTTTAAACAGTAGTGATCCAAATTATAATGTAACATGGTTTATAGATGAAGTTAATGGAGAAAACAGATTAGGAATTACAATTTTACAAGAAAGAGAAAGTCCATTAAAAGTAAACATGAAAACAAAAGATGCATTTACAGGAAAAGTAGTAAATGGTGTTGCAAACTTTGAAATAACACCAACAGAAGAACTAACAGGAAAAGGAAGTTCATATGCAGAAGTTGGATATGTAGATCCAAATAAAACTGTAACATATAATTTAAAAACAACTACAGCAGAGAATTATATAACACCTGCAGATCAACAATTTACAGTTACATATGATGCAGATGGAAACGTAAATAATGTAAATGTTACAGGAGATAGCTCAATAATAACAGTAGAGAAAGATACAAGCGAAGCACATACTATAAATATAGAATTAACAATAGAACCAGCGGTACCTTTTGAAATACACAATACAGATTTTTATACAAATGGAAATATTGCAAATTCTAAATTTATTATAGAAAGAGAAGATGAATTAACATCAAATGAAAAAACAACAAATGTAGATGGAACTGCAACAATATATAATGGAGAATTTGGAAAAGGAACAGCATCAAATAATAAAACATATATATATACAGTAAAACAAACAGAAGCAAAATATGGTTATGCAACAGTTGATGATTTTACTATTGCAGTAGAATATAATTCAAATAGAAATATAGTAAGTGCAAGAGTAAATAATACAACAGATTCAACAGATAAATTAGTAACAGTAACAGCAAAAACAAATACAGGTTTAAATGGTAATAACAAAGGAATTGTTAGCATAGAAATTAAAAACTTGCCAGCATTTAGAATTAATTTAGACAACTATGATAGACCAGACTATAATGAAGGAATATTAACAAGTTTAGCTGGAGCAGAATATGAAATATCAGGAGATAATGGAAGTTTTACAAAAGCTATAAAGTCAACTACAAATACATTACCTATAATGATAGGTAAAAATCCAATTAATGGAACAGTAGTATATACAGTAAAAGAAACAAAAGCAGAGATAAACCATCAAACAATAGAAAAAGATATTACAATTACTGTTGAATTTGCAGATGGAAAAGTTGTAGACGGTTCTGCAAGAATATCAGATAATGAAAATACACCATATGCAGATGTAAGTTCTGTACAAAATAAAACAACAAATGAAGATAACCATGCAATTAATTTAAATATAAGAAATAATAAATTAATACAAATAAACTTAAATAAAATAAATGAAGATAACAATCCATTAAGTAATGTTAAGTTTAAAATAGAAGGAAAAAATAAAGAAACAGATGAAGTTGTATTTACTCAAGAAGTAACAACATTAGAAGGAATAGGAGCTTTTAGATTAAATAGAGCATTAAATAATTCAACAATAGTGTACACAATAAAAGAAATAAAAAATACAGCAGGATATGAATATATTCCTGAAGACCTAAAAATAGAAATAACATATGATAACAATGGAAAAATTGCAAAAGATAGCAATGGTGATTATCAAGTAACATTAACACCAAAAGTAGATTGGGCAAATATTACCAATATAAGTGATTTTGCTATAGATATGAATGTAACAAATGAAAGAATAAAAGAAATAGGAGTAAATTTAAATACAATAGATAAATATGATGATAGCAAAAAAGCAGAAAAAGCAGAAATAAAAGCATATTTTACAACAGATAATGTTACATATAATGAAGATACAAATCATTCAGCAACATTGATAACTGGTAGAGATGATGACGAAGATGGAGAGCCAGATTATGCACATGGACAAGATTACAAAACATTAGGTAGAGCAGAAAATATTGTGAAAAACGATATAGATGGAATGCAAACAGCCACACTTGTACTAAAAGAAATAAAAACACCAACAACATATTATGATACAATAAATAATCAATCAAAAGACAATATATATATGAATTGGAATTATTATGGAATAAGTAGTGCAAGAATAAATCTAACATTTACAGACGAAGGAAAGATTGCTAATGCAAGTCTTATAGGAGACAGTATAGGAAACACTCCATTAGGAAAATGTTTAGATTCACAATATATTAATGTTACAATAGACCCAACAAATTCATATGCATTAAATATAGATTTAAGATATTATCCAATGCTAGAAATGACAATAAATGCAGTTTCTGATGATAGTTATAACAGAGCAAAAGATAACAATGATAATGATCTAATAGGAACATATAATATAAGAACTCAACATTACAATGATGTTGTATCAACAATTAATTCATTAAATTCAAACTTAAGAAATGGATTAATAACAGCAGGATATATAGGAAATTCAGCAGTAGGAGGAATAGTTCCTACAACAATAAAACAAGATTCTAAAGTTAAAGATCAAACAAACATATATAAAGAAAATAATTTTGGTTTATGGGCAGGAGAACAATTAGATGTAAATAATAGTGAAGACGTAAAAAATGGTGGAAGAATAAGATATGTATATATTTCAGAGCCTAATAATGAGCAAAAAAGTGAACCAGATAATAATTATGAGGAATATGAGCAATTAAAATATCAACAACATGGACAACAAGATGGTTCACCAAATTATATGAGCTATAATAATGCCTTAATAGGAGCAATACAAGTAAAATACAATGAAAAAGGTGAAATAACTGAAGCTATTATATTAAAAGACAAAGGAGCAGATTCAGATAACAGAAAAGAAAATAAAGATGGTAGTGAATATATAACAGTAGAAATATCTGATAATAAACATGGAATTATTGTAAAACCACAATACAAAAGAACAACAACAATAGAAGCAAAAGTAACAGATAATGTGACAAATGCAGAGTTAAACAACATAACATTATCACCATTTAAAGGAGGAACACCAAACACAAGAAGAAATTATACTTATGAAACACATGGAATAAGAAATTTAGCAAATGGTGAAAATAGTTGGACATATTGGGGAGGAAACGATGCAAATGGAAGCAATCAATATGTAATAGGAACACAATTTAATAATTCAACATTATATAATGGTTATGCAGATATTGGAGATGTAAAATTAGACATTCACTATGATGAGTATGGATATGTAGATAAAGATGCTTCAAAAGTTATTAGTAAAAATGCAAATGGAGAACCAAATGCAGTAATAACAGGAGTTGATAAAGATAAAGTATATGTAAATATAATTGCAAACAGAAAATTTGATATACAAATAGATAAAAAAGACAAATTTGATAATTCTAAAACAATTAATAATGTAAGATATTCTATAACATCATCAAAATATGATTTAGGAAAAGCAAATGATACACAAACAAATGTAAAAACAGAAATAACACAAGGAAATCGCCAATCTATAGGCTTAATACATAAAGGAGAGACAGTAACATATACAATATCTGAAACATTTACACCAGAAGGATATATAACAATGGATGACTTTGATATGAATGTAAAATTCAATAAAGAAGGAGTTATTACAGAAATTGTATTAGGAGATGGAACAAAATTATATGACGCTCTTGGAATACACACAAGTGCAAACATACCAATAAAATTAGTATCTGTTGCACCAAAATATGGGGAATTAAAACCTCAAAATATAACAGACTTTAGATTTGAGCTAATAAACACACCTAAATTTAACACAAATATTACAGTAAAAGATCAATTTTATAAAAATGAAACAATTTCAGGAGTAACATATACAATAACAGATATAACACACAATATTTCTGCAACAGGAAATCCAACAACAGATGAAAAAGGAAATATAGATACATATGTTGGAACAGTATATCCAAATGAAAAAGTAAAATATAGAATAGCACAAACCAATGTAGCAAATGGATATTATGCAAAAGATTCAGATATAGAAATTGAAGTTGAATATGATTCATTAGGATATGTTACAAACTATGTAGTAACAAAAGGAAATGATGCACAATCTGAAATAAATGTTCAATCAGAAAAAAGAGGATTAAACATTATAATTTACAATAAACCTAAAGATGTAAAAATAGGAATTGAAAAATTCGACAAACTAACAAATGAAAGATTAGAAAATGTTGGATTTGATATTATAAGTCAAGAAATAAATTCAACAACAAAAAATACATTTAATGAACAAACAGAAGCAAATGGAAATATTACAGAAACAGTAGATACATTCACATCAGAAAAAGAAGTATTATACACAATAACAGAAACAAACCAATTAGACGCATACAGAAGAATAGATGATATAGTAATAAGAGTAAAATACGCAGCTGATGGAAGTATTGATTACTATAATGTAGATAGTAATCCAAGTAACGTAGGTATAAAATTTGCTAAACAAAACTTTGAAACATTAACAAATGGAGATAAAGTACATATAGTACTTGAAATACCAAATGATGATACTTATGACTTAATTGTAAAAGACGAAGACAAAAATATAGTTAATCAAGGAATAGAAGGAACACAATATAATATTAGCATAAATGGAGTGCAACCAGAAAAAGTAGAAACAACAAATTCTAATGGATATACTATAGTAAAAAATAGAAAAGAAAATGGAAATATTACTATAAAAGTTGCAGAAGAAAAAATTGGAACAGGATATAGAGAAAATTCATCTAATTCAGCAGAATTAGTATTTGCAAAAGGTGTTGGAACATATTCTTTAGAATTAGATGTAACTTCAATAACACAAAAAGGATATACATTAGTTTCTGGACCAACGGATATATACGATACAAATTATAAAAATGGAAAAGAATATGAAATAGCACTTAATGATCCTGAGAATACAGAAGTAATTATTAATGTATTTGAAGATACAGGAAAGATTATATATAAATTCCAAAATGAGTCTAAACAAATGTTAAACATAACAAAAATAGATTCTGTAACAGGAAAACCATTAGAAGGAGCTGAATTTGAAGTTGAAGCACAAGAAGTAGATTCTTTTGGAAATACACAAGGAACTGCTACAACAATAGCAACAAATGTTAGAACAGATAGTGAAGGAAAAGCACAAGTAGATATAGGAACAAGACCACAAAGTCAAAAAGTTAAATACACATTTAAAGAAACAACAGCACCAAATGGATATATAGCTATAGAAAATGTATCTATAATATACACATACAATACAAATGCAAGAATAACAGAAAATGAAACAACATCAAAAAGAATAAAAGGAGACGGAAGCGAATTTGACGTAAACGTTTCAATAAAAAATGGAGATTTAAACACATATAGTGTAAAAGTAATATCTGTAGATTCAAGAAAAGGATCAACAGCTACTGGAATGTCAAACAACAGAATAAATGATTCATTATTTGACATATCTATTGCGGATAGTACAGGAAAAGTTTTAGCAGAAGCAAAAGATACAAAAACAGCAGATGGAGTAGATAGCTTTGGATATACAGAAAAAGGAATTATAACACTAGATAATTTAACAGCTGAAGGAACAATATCTGTAAACATAGCACAAAAAGGTGTAGTTGAAGGATTTGTAAGAGGAGATAATCAAACAACAGGAACTGTAACATTTGAAAATAACTACATAAGAACTTCAGAAACATCACAAGCAGAAGTAGATCTTACAAACTTACAAGAAAATGGATTTGTAGATTCTTATATAGATACAAATGAAAATCAAATAGTTATTAAAGTATATAACGACCCACAAGTTACTTTAAATTTACACAAACAAGATGTAGATGCAGAAACACCAATAGAGGGAGCAACATTTACAATTACATCAGAAATAGATGGAAAAAATAAAGTTGCAACAGTACCAACAAACCTAAATGTTACAACACAAGGAACAGATAAAAATGGTAATGAACAAGCAATAATAGGAGCTCCAGAATACGGAAAAACTGTAATTTATACAATACATGAAAATGACTTAAAATCTTACCAAGAAATTGAAGATACAAAAATAAAAGTAACATATGATACATATGGAAAAATTGTAGATTGGGAAGTTCTTGGAGACGAGTCTTATGTACAAGTTAAGGAAAAAGTATTAAAAAACAACGGTGAATTTGACTGGACAAATTATTCAGAAGAAGAATTAAGTGGAATACTTGGAAAAACAGATGCAGAAGGAAAACCTTTAGCAAAAATGGTAGAAACTAAAGATTCAAGAAGATTAAATGTACTTGTAAATAACAAAGCTGAAGAAAAAGTTATTCCATATACAATAATAGTAGAACCACAAGATGAACTTAGAAATCCAGTACCTGAAATAGGAATAAACTTAACCTTAAAACAAGGAAAAGGAGGAAATCCAGTATTCCCAATAAGAACAACAGGAAATAATGGACAAGTTCAATATTCTGCTAATGGTTCAGATAGACTTGAAATAAATATAGAAGTAACAAATTCACAATCATATACATTTAATGAAAACTTAAATTGTATATTATATAAAAATTCAACAACAGGAGACATACAAACATTACAAAACAATAATATTTATCCTGAAATAGACAATGAAAATCACATAATAAAACTAGTAATATTATGTGAAACACCAAACAATAAATTTAACATATCATTATTAAAAATGGATAAAGAAACAAATACAACAATAGCTGAAAATCCTGCAACATTTACAATTACAAGAGTTGATGAATTAGATGATACAACAATAGAACAAACAGTGGTTGGAAATAAAGAAACAAGTAGTACTGGTACAATTAATATACAAGGATTAGAATTACCTACAGAAATAGGTACACATACATATAAGATATATGAAGATGTTGGACCAACAGGATATGTAAAATTAGAAGAACCAGTAGAAATATATATTACAACAGAAATAAATGAACAAGGTAATAAAGTAATAAGTAATGTTACATCTTCAGATGAAAGCAAGGTATATATTGCAAAATCTGGAGAAAAAGGAATGATATTATGTGTAAATAACTCAGAAGAAGTAGCAAATGATAAATACATGATAAATGCATTTAAAGTAGCCGAAGAAACAGAAGAAAAACTAGATGGAGCAATGTTCAAAGTAAAATTGCCAGATAGTAAAGAAACAACAGTATTAACAGAGTCTGGAGAAAATACACCAAATAAAGGACAATTAGATTACTGTTATGTTGAACAAGATAAAGACTACAAAGTAAGACTAAAAGAAATGGATAGACCTGAACTAGAAGAAGTTAAAAAAGCTATAGAAGCTGGAGAAAAATATACAAAAGAATATACATTCCAAGAAGTTTCAGCACCAGATGGATATGAATTAGATAAAACACCAATAAAATTAACAATTGAATTTAATGTAAAAACAGAAGAAGATAATTCAGAAACAGTAGTAATTACAAATGCAACATCAAGTTCTGAAAGAATGGATGTAAAAGATATTTCAGAAGATAGAATTAGTATAGACATTAAAAATAAGGAAGAAAGCAGATTAGCTGGAGCATATAGAGTTTACTATAATGCAAACACAACAGAAATTGTTGAAAATATGCCAGAGGATCAAGCTAAACTAGAAGGAATAGACTTAAAATTAGCTGAAGTTAAACCAACAACAGGTGGGTTAGAATTAAAAGAGTGGAATACAAAGCCAGACGGAAGCGGAACAGCATACCAACCAGGAGATATATACAACATAGACGAAGATGTAACGCTATATGCTCAATGGCAAGAAGCACAATATGAAGTTAAATATGAAGCGAATGTACCACAAGATGAAAATGGTCAACCAGTTGGAGTTCCAGAGGAAATGCCAGAAGCTCAATATGAAAAAATAAACAGTGAAGAAAATATAATAATAAGCGAAAAAATACCAACATTAGAAGGATACACATTTAAAGAATGGAACACAAAACCAGATGGAACAGGAGAGATTTATAAAGCACAAGACGAATATAAAGCAAAAGAAAATCTAACATTATATGCAATATGGGAAGATAATAGTGTACTAAGATTAAAATCTAATGTGTACATAATTGGAAATGAAAAACCAAATGGATATAAAGAAGGAGATGAAACAGAGTACAAAGAAGGAACAAATTATATTTTAGGTATTATGCCAAAACTTACTGTAAATTCAGAAAAAGACATCAACGAAAATAATAAGGGAACAACAATAGAAGACTTTATAAATAATATAACAACAAATGCAGAAACTATAGAATTTTACGATACTAAAGGAAACTTAGTAGAAGATAAAAGTAAATTAATATTTACAGGAGAAAAACTAAGATTAATAAAAGGACAAAAACAAATAGAACTTACTTTAGTTGTAAGAGGAGACTATGGAGATGGAGCATTAAAAATAAATGATTACAACCAATTAGGAAGATATTTAAGTAATGGAACAAGTTCAGTATTAGTAGACGTAAAATTAAAAGCAATGGATGTAAACTTAGATGGAAGAATAAATATGCGTGATTACAACTTTATGGCAAGTGCTATGAGTAAGAGCGATAATAGAGAATTGAAGTAAGAAAGGAGATAATACTATGAAAAGATATATAATAAAAATATTATTTATAATGAGTTTACTAATGAGCATAAATATATATTCAAATGCAGCAGATGAAACAGCATCTATAGGGCTAGAAAGTGATTCTAGCTCTATAGAGCAAAACTCAACAATAAATATACAAGTTAAAATAAAAAATCAAACCATACCAGTATCTGCATTTGATGCATTCTTAAATTATGATGAAAATATATTTGAGAAAGTTGGACAAGCAGATATCACTACAAACATAAATGGAGACGAAATAGATACATTTACATACTATAAAGAAACCAAAAAACTTATAATGACATTCAATGAACCTCTAGAAAATATAGATACAATAATAAATATAAAAATGAGAGTTAAGAGCGACGCAGTATTCACAGAAGGTGAAAATGTTGAAGTATATTTGAATAAAGCAAGTTTATATAATGTTGATACAGATACATATTTATTAGAGGAAGTAATGTCAGAAAAATTAATGTTAAAAGGAATAAATCCAACAACAGACGATTTATACTTATCAACAGAAAAATATAAAATAGGTGAAAATGATACACAAAATTATGAAGAAGGGGATAAATATATATATAGAATATCACCAAAAACAACTATAACAGAATTTCTAGCTAATTTATCAACAAATGGTAATATACGCGTATATAACGCAGATGGAGAAGAAGAGACCAATTACGATGAATTTATAGGAACAGGAATGAAATTACAAGTTACGAAAGATGATAAAGTAATTGAAGTAACAGTAATAGTATTAGGTGATATAAATGGAAATGGAGAAGTTGGAGGAGATACTCTAACAGCACTAAGAGGAATTTTATATGAAGATATAGAAGTTAGTGAAATATATTTAAAAGCATTGGATATTAATGCAAACCAAACAATAGAAGGAGACGATTTAACATTAATTAGAGGTGTTTTATATGAAGATGCAATAATATAAAACTATAAAGTAAACATAATTTTGAAAAATGTAACTATAATAAAAATATTTCTAAATTGTAATATAAATAAAATATTAGCTTATGGAAATGGAGAAATACCACTTCCGTAAGCCTTTTTTTGTTAATTTTTGTAATATAAAGAAGAGAGGGAAAAAGTGCTATTGAAATTTAAAAAATATACAGTTATAGTTAAAATAAAGTTAAAAGAGAGTGAGGAAGAACCATGAAGAAAGGAACTGAAACAAAAGAAAATATTTTATTTAGAATTCTAAGTATAATTTTAATTAATGTAATTTTAATAAGTTTGTTTGCACCATATTCAACAGTTTTTGCAGATAGTAATATGTCTGTAAGAATTGAGAGTGATGCAACAGAATTAAAAGTAGGAGACATTGTAGAAGTAAAAATCTATGTTGAAAATGAAAGTCAAGCTGGATTTAGTGGATATTTTTCTTATGATACAAATGTATTTGAAACAATTAATAATGAAAATATTGCATTATCAAATGAGTTAGATAGTGGAACATATGGAAATTGGATAATAGCTTTTAATGCCTCAAATGATAATTATATTAGAATTACAGAATTACATGGTGAAAAAAATGAAATACCAGGTGGACATATTGCTACAATATCTTTAACAGTAAAAAAAGAAACAAATACAACAGATATATCTTTTACAACAATTGAAATAGATGGAGAAACTGATATTGATGGAGATAGCGGATATCACGAAATTTCAGAAATAAAAACAACACTCCCAAAACAAGTAACAAAACATACAGTTACATACGACTATACAACAAATGGTGGAGAGAGTAGTACATTAGATAACACAAAAGTTGGAGAAAATTCAGCTATAGATTTATCTGCAATAGCAACAAAAACGGGATATAATTTTGTAGGTTGGAATACAGATCCAAATGCAAAAACAGGATTAGAATCATTAGATATGTCAATAAGTGATGTTACTTTATATGCTATTTTTAGTAAAGATATTACAACAACATTTAAATACTATAATGGAACAACGGAGAAACAAGAGGATGTTGTAAGTACAATGTATAATAATGATGAAAATGTAACAATAAAAACACCAATTGGAAAAACATATACAGATGGAGAAGGAAATATTTGGGCAAAAAATGGATGGACAACAGATATAAATGCTACAACAGCGGCAGGTACACAAGAAAATATAGATATATCAGTAAATTCAAATAATACATATTATATGTTATACAAAAGAAATATTACATTAAATTATAATGTAAACGGTGGAAGTTCAATAGCACCAACAAGTGGAATTGGAGTTATAGCAATAAATTCAGCAGATGTAACTACTATTTTAGGAGCAGATATGGTAATAGATTCTTCTACTCCAGTAAAAGTAGGTTATACATTTTTAGGATGGAATACAAAACAAGATGGAACAGGAAATATTTTAACAGGAACACAAAATTTAACAAAAGATACAACACTATATGCAAAATGGACACCTAATACGAATACAAAATATATAGTTGAACATTATAAAGAACAATTAGATGGTTCTTATGTGAAAGCAGATACAGATAACTTATCTGGAACAACAGATACACAAGTAATAGCTCAAGTAAAAACAAACTATACAGGATATAATTTAGATACAAATGTTACAGGTACTGTAACAACTGGAACAATAAAAGGAGACGGAAGTTTAGTTCTAAAATTATATTACAAATTAAATGAATACACAGTAACATTTAAAAATGATAAAGGAACAATTATAAATACACAAAAAGTAAAATTTGGAGGAAATGCAATATTACCATCAAATCCAACAAAAGATAAAGATGAGCAATACACATATACTTTTGAAAAATGGGTAGATAGCAGTGGAGCAGATATAGATTTAACTAATATAACTTCAGATATGGAAGCATTTGCAAGTTATACAAAAGAAAAAAATAAATATACAATAACTTTCTATGATGAAGATGGAACAACAAAATTAGGTGAAAGCACAGTAGATTATGGAGAAAATGCGACAGCTCCAGAAACACCAACAAAGGTGGAAGATAATACATACACGTATGCATTTGAAAAATGGGTAACAGAAAAAGGTGGAAATACAGAAGATAATTTAAGTAATGTAACAGCAAATAGAAATGTATATGCAAAATATACATCTACATATAAAAAATATTCTGTACAATTTTTAAATGACAATGGAGCAGAAATAAGTAATAAAACAGATTATCATTATGGAGATTCCATAGTATTACCTCAGAATCCAACAAAAGATAAAACAGATGAACAGACATATATTTTTGCAGGATGGTCAGAAGATGGAAAAAATGTAATAGATTTAACTGGAGTAACAGTATCAGAAAATAAAATATATAAAGCAGTATATAAAGCAGAAACAAATAAATACACAGTAACATTTTATGATGAAGATGGAACAACAAAATTAGGTGAGAGCACAGTAGACTATGGAGAAATGGCAATAGCACCAACAGCAAACAAAGAAGAAGATAATACATACACATATACATTTGAAAAATGGGTAACAGAAAAGGATGGAAACATAGAAGATAATTTAAGTAATGTAACAGCAAATAGAAACGTATATGCAAAATATACATCTACATACAAAAATTACTCAGTAGAATTTGTAGATGAAAATGGAGTAACAATATCTAAAAAAGATGATTATCATTATGGAGACAAAATAACATTACCAAATAATCCAACAAAAGATGCAAATGAAGAATATACATATACATTTGAAGGGTGGACGAGTGGTAGTGAAGACGTAGTTGACCTTGAAAATAAAACAGTTTCTGAAAATGTAAAATATACAGCAAAATATAGTAAAACTAAAAATAAATATACAGTAACATTCTATGATGAAGATAAAATAACAAAATTGGGTGAAAGTACGGTAGACTATGGAACAGAAGCAACAATTACAAATCCAACAAAAGAAGATAAAAATGGTTATACATATTTATTTGAAAAATGGACAAGTGAAACAGGAGAAGAAGACGATTTAAGCAATGTAATAGCAAATAGAAATGTATATGCAAAATATACAAAATCTCCAATAATATATACTATTGAATATATAGATACATTTGGTTCAGATAATAGTAAAAATCCAACAACATATACCGTTGAAGATGCTGATATTACATTACAACCTTTAGAAGATAAAACTGGAATGACATTTAAAGGATGGTACACTTCTAATACATATGAAACAAAAATAGAAAGTATAAGAACATCTCAATTGGGAAATATTAAAATATATGCTAAATGGGATATAGAAAAATTAATGTATTTTGTTAAAGAATCTGCAGAAATAGATAATGAAAATGAAGAAGTAAAAATATATGACAATTTTGATGAAGCTAAGGAATATGTAGATAATTTATTTGACAATGGAAATGGAACAGCTCTTGGAATATATGATTTAAACAATGATTTAGTATATTATCCAGAATTAGAACAAAAACAATACTATATAACAGATGAAAATGGAAATAAAGTTAATAGAGAATATGACGACTTTGAAGAAGCAAGAAATTATGTAGATACAGAATTTGCAAATGGTACAAAATATAAAATTTATGACAAAAATGATAAATTAGTATATGAGCCAAAAGAAGAAAATAAAAAAATACAATATTTTGTAAAAGTAAATAAAGATGATGAAAATACAAGTGAAAATACATTTACAAACTTTAATGATGCAAAAGTAAAAGCAGATGAAATTGCAGAGACAGGAGCTAAAATTTATGATGCAAATGGTGATGTAGTATATGAACCAGAAGGATTATATTTAAAATCTAAAGTTTATAAAATAGGTACAAATAATTCAGATGAAAAACTTGACGAATATGTAGATGGTGATTTATACTTATATCGAGTTTCATCAAAAACTACATTAAAAGACTTTATATATAATTGTGATACAAATGGAATAATAACAGTATATAAACCAGATGGAACTATTCTTAAAGAAAATGAATTTGTTGGAACTGGAATGATATTGAAAGATAGAAAAGGTTCAAAGGAAATATCAGTAAAAATAAGTGTTCTTGGAGATATAAACTGCAATGGAAGAATAGAAGCTGAAGATTTAACAAGACTAAGAGGAGACTTATATAATGATATAAAACTTAATGAAGAATATTTTTTAGCTATGGATATAAATAATAATAATACAATAGATGGAGAAGACTTAACAAAAATTAGAGGAGTTTTATATGAAGACTTATCTCTATAATGTAGTTATTAATATTAAAAAATAAATATAAACTAAAGAAAGGAGAAGATAATGAAAAACATAAGTAAAAAATTTGTAGTTGTAATTATGATTATTATGTTACTAATTACTATAGCAGGAATTGAGGTAAAAGCAGTGGATGATAATACAGTAACTATGTCTTTATCAACTTCTGATAAATTAGTAGCAGGTAATACAGTATCAATAAATGTTGATTTTAAGAAAAGTAATTCGTCAGGAATTGGTAGTGTTTTAGGAACATTAAGTTATGATGCAAATGTATTAGAGTATACAGGAACGACATCTAAGAGTGATTGGAACACTAATTATGCAGCTAGCACAAAAAAATTAGGTGTTGAAAGAAACAACAAAACAACAACAACTGGTACTATTGCAACAATCACATTTAAAGTTAAAGATAGTATAACAGTACAAAGTACAACTATATCATATAATATTTACGATGTAAGTTTAGGTGAAAATGTAGATATAAAAACATCTGTAACTTTAACAGCAGATAAATCAACATCATCTGATGGTACTTATACACCTGCTGATACAAATAATACACCAAATAATGAAAAGCAAAACACACCAGTAAATACAGCAAAGAATCAAATAAAATCATCAAAAACAACTGCAAAAAGAATATTAAATGCTGGAGATACAACAACAATAATTATAGCTTCAGTAGTAGCAATAGTTGCAATTGTAGGATGCTTGGGTTTTATAAAATATGCAAAAAACAAAGACATTAAATAATAAAATAAAGATTTCAGTTTGAAACTGAAATCTTTATTTTATGTTTAGGGGTAGACGCCTTAAGTCTGCCCACCTAAATAAAAAAGGTATTGAAAAACATAAAAAATTAGAGTATAATATTTCTCAGAATGTAAAAAAAGGAGATTTATATGTTTGAGAAATTAGAAACAGTTGAAAAGAGATATGAGGAGCTTACAAAATTAATTAGTGATCCAGAAGTAATTGCCAAACAAAGTGAATGGCAACAATACATGAAAGAACATGCGGAAATTGCAGATATAGTTGCAAAATATAGAGAATATAAAAAAGCAAAGCAAGCAATGGATGAAGCAGAAGAAATGATGCAAGATCCAGAAATGAAAGAGCTTGCTGAAATGGAATATTATGATAATAAAGAAAAATTACCTGTTTTAGAAGAAGAATTAAAAGTTCTTTTAATTCCAAAAGATAAAGATGATGACAAAAATATAATTTGCGAAATAAGAGGCGGTGCAGGAGGAGAAGAAGCAGCACTATTTGCAGGAACATTATTTAGAATGTACTCAATGTATGCCGAAAAGAAACATTGGAAACTAGAAGTGTTAAATGAAAATGAAACAGGTTTAGGTGGATATAAAGAAATATCATTTATGATTACTGGAAAAGGTGTATATAGTAGATTAAAATTCGAAAGTGGAGTTCATAGAGTACAAAGAGTTCCAGATACAGAAAGTAGTGGAAGAATTCATACATCAACAGCAACAGTTGCAGTACTTCCAGTTGTTGAAGATGTAGAAATAGATATTAATCCAGCAGATGTAAGAATGGAAGTATTTAGAGCATCTGGTGCAGGAGGACAACACGTAAATAAAACATCATCAGCAGTAAGATTAATACATGAACCTACAGGAATAGTTGCAGAATGTCAAACAGAGCGTTCACAATTACAAAATAGGGAGTATGCAATGAGATTATTAAAATCTAGAATATATGACCAAGAAAAACAAAAACAAGATGCTGAGCTTGCAAGTGAAAGAAAAAGTCAAGTAGGAAGCGGAGATAGAAGTGAAAAAATACGTACTTATAACTATCCACAAGGACGTATAACAGACCACAGAATAGGGCTAAGTATATATCAATTTGAAGACTTTTTAAATGGAAATTTAGATGAAATGATAGATAGTTTAATTGCAGCAGATAGAGCAGAACGCCTAAAAGGAGAAGAATAAAAAACTACAATTGTAAGGGCACGGTGCTCCGTGCCCAAATGTTAAAATTAAATACAAAATAATTGACAATTCATATAAAAAATACTATAATAAAAAACGTAAATAAAATAAATGGTCCACTAGCTCAGTTGGCTAGAGCAGCAGACTCTTAATCTGAAGGTCCTGGGTTCGACTCCCAGGTGGATCACCAAGATGTGCAAAAGCACATCTTTTTTTGTTTATAAAAAACATAAAAACTTACGGAAAATGAGGGTTTTGCAAATAAAAATGCATGTATTATAAAAAGAGTAAAAATATAATAAAAAATGTAATAAAAAAGTAATATATGTAATAAAAAAACGCTAAAATGCACATCCGTAGTAGATTAAGAGATATTCCAAAATAGTTGGAAAAAAGCTGTATTGACTTTAAATAAGAAAAAAGCTATCTTATGATTAAGATAAATTAAAAAGGTGTTATAAAACACAAAGGAGAAAAAGCTATGAATAAAGTACAAAAAAGAAAAATTATAGGAGTAGCAGTAATAAGTGGAGTTATTTTAGTAAGTGTTGCATCTGTAGGAGCGGTAAAATTAGTAAAAGAAGCAAATGCAACAGAAGTAAATAAATATGTAACGGCAAAGAATACAGATTTTTTAGATAGTTCAAGTATTCAAGCTATAAATATTGATAAAAATGGAGGAACAGGAGGAACAGACAGATTATATAAAACTTCAGAAAAAATATACTTAGACTCCGAAGCAACAAATGAAGCAACAATGATAGAAATACCTAGCAAAACTGGTTATACGTTTAGAGGTTATTATTATCAACAAGTAAAGATGATAGAAAAAGATGGAACAATTAATGAAAACATGATTTCTAATATTAGTCAAATTACTGGATTATATGCTGAATGGGATTCAAAACTATATACATACACATTAGATAAACAAAATGGAAAAGGTGGAGATGACTTTTTATATTGTAGTTTTGAAAGAGCATATTATAGAGATTTGGACCGTGAAAATTTAGTAAGTGATAAATATTCAATGAAAATACCAACAAAAGAAGGCTATGCTTTTGGAGGATATTATACTTCAGCAAATGGAGAAGGTGACAAAATAATAACAGAAGAAGGATATATTACATCTGAAGCTATGGAAAAATATTTGCATATGCCACAAGATTTTACATTGTATGCTAAATGGAATAAAATAAATAAAATAACATTAGATAAAGCGGGAGTAATTACAGCAGGAAGGAATACTATATATTCTGCTGGTAATATGGCATATGATGATTCGGAAGCAACAACTATACTTAAAGAAATAACTCCACCAAAAGCAGTTGGGTATGACTTTAAGGGGTATTATTATAAGAATGAAAATAACACGGAAATAGAAATAATAACAGAGAATGGAAAAATTACAGATAATATAAAGCTACTTACAACAGATAGTACAATAGTAGCAAAATGGGAGTTAAATGGAGTAAAAATATTATATTTAGATTCGTATGGAACACTTGGAGATCCAAGAGAGCTATATGCAAAAGATGGAAAAGTATATTATGATGAAGATTTAAATAATGAAATTACAAACATAAATGAGCCAAATAGAAGGGGATATATATTAAAAGGATATTATACAAAATATAAAGAACAAGAATATATAATAGATGAAAATGGACATATAAATTTTGATTATGTAAATGATATTTGTAATAACAATACGGATGTATATATAGAAGTAATTTCAAAATGGAGTAAAATGCATAAATTAACATTAAATTCAGGTGTAGGATATAATGATATATATTACTTTGCAGATTCTGATGTATATGATGGTGATTATATAGTGATGGCACAGAAAAAAACAAAAATAAATCCACCTAAAAAAACAAATTATATATTTAAAGGATATTATTACACTAAGGAAGATAATACTGAGATAGAAATAATAACAGAAGAAGGAAAAATAACAGATAATATAGGATTGCTCTCAGAGGATACTACTTTAACAGCAAAGTGGGTTGAATCGAGTATACAAACAATTATACTAAAAGATGATAAAAATGATACAACAGACAGTATCTATTTAAAAGATGGAAAAGTATATAGTGATGAAATGTGTATAACAGAGATAACTAAAATAGAAGTGCCAATAAAATATGGTTATCAGTTTAAGGGATTTAAATATAACGGTATTACAATTGTTGATTCTGAAGGAAATATAGCAATTGATAATATAAACCAGATACATACAAATTATACAGATGATTATGAAGCTGAGGCAGAATGGATTGAAGAAAAATTTGTAATTCATTATGATGCGAATGGAGGAGAAGGAGCTCCAAAGGATAGTGAATATAATTTAAATGAAATTATGATAAAAAAAATAGATTCAACAATACCAACTAAGTTAGGGTATACTTTTGTAGAATGGAACACAGATATTAATGGGACAGGAACAAAATATCATCCATCACAACAAGTATTTGTTGATAATAGTGGAGAAACAACCTTATATGCACAATGGGAACCAATAAAATATTATATAGAATATCAAATAAGATATGGAGAAAGTGATTCGTCACCAGTTCAAAGCAGAACACAAGAGTGTGTATATGATAGTGAAGTAACAATAGAGGGTGATGATAGGGAAAACTTTCAAGGATGGGCAACAGATACATATAATGGAGAAGTAAAATATAGAGCAGGTGAAGTTGTAAAAAATTTATTAACAGAAGATGGAGCTAGAATAGAATTATGGCAAGTTATGAAAAAAAATGAAGACGAAAGTATAGATGTTACAGGAATTAATGTAACACCAACATCAAGTGAAATAAAAGTTGGAGGAACAGCAACGATAACAGCAACAGTAAAACCAGATAATGCAACAAATAAGAATGTAACTTGGTCAAGTAGTAATACTGCTGTTGCAACTGTTAGTGAAAGTGGGGTTATAACAGGTAAAAGTGAAGGAACAGCAACAATAACAGCAACAACAGTTGATGGTAACTATACTGCAGAAGCAACAATAACAGTTAAAAAAGACATAGAAGATACAGAAGGACCAAAAATTACTGTAGAACAGACAAAGGATTCAGAAGGAAGATACATAGTTTTAATAAAAGTAACAAATGAATCTGGAATAAAAGAAGTAAAAGTAAATAATACAGTGCTAAAAGCAGATGAGGATGGAAATTACAGTTTTATTTCAAATGAAAATGGAAAATATAATATAAAAGTAACTGATACTGAGGGTAATACGTCAACATATAGCTATGAAGAAACAAGATTTTCTGAAAACGGAGGAAACAATTCGGGAAATAACAATAATGGAGGTAACAACGGAAATTCAGGAAACAGTGGCAATAAAGATAATTCGGGAAGTAATGGAAATTTTAATAATAATGGTAACTCAGGTAATGGAACAATAGAAAACAAAAATAATTTGAATAATAACGGAAGTAACAATACAACAGGAAAAACAGGAGATACAATAACAACTTCTACAGCGTTAACAGAATTACCAAAAACAGGTTCAACAATGGGAGTTTTATTTGCAGCAATTGCAAGTGGAATATCAGCAATAATTGCATGGTTCAAACATAGAAAAATGAAACAATAATTTAAGGAGGAAATGTTATGAGTAGTAACAGAAAAAGAAAAATTATAGGAGTAGCGGTAATAAGTGGAGTTATTTTAGTAAGCGTTGCCTCTGTAGGAACTGTACAGTTGATAAAAGAAGCAAATGCAACAGAAGTAAATAAATATGTAACTGCTCAAGCAAGCAGCGTTAAGGAGAGTAATTCATATGCAGAAGAAAAAAATTATTCTGATGGAACATTTTCATATAGAATTATGAATAATAATGCTATAGCAATTACTCAAATTAATTTAGAAAAAATATCTGATGATAATGGATATTTAATAATTCCAACTGAAATTGAAGACAGACCTGTAAGAAGATTAGGAACAGATGATACTCCAATAAAATTCACAGTAAGTGAATCAACATCAAAAAGTTATAAAATAATTGTACCAAGAAAAGTAACAAGTATATATATGAATGATAAAGAAGAAGTTTCTATAAGTACATATTTTCTAAGTACAAATATAAATTCTACTAATATAAAACAAATTGAATCTGATACAGGTTCTTATGAATATAATTACAAAGAAAATAAGATATATGGAATACGCGGTACTGGTTTGGAAAAACTTTCTAATTATTCAGGTGATATTTATAATTATAATATTATAAATGAAGATACTAGTGATTATGGGCATGGATATGGAAAAGGTTATAAAATTACTGGATTAATAAGTGCATTAAAATCAAAAAAATTGGATATAAGAATACCAGAATTTATAAAGGATAATAGTGAAATTATCCATCCTGTTATATCTGTTGAAGGAGATTATAATGAAATATCAAATATAATTTTCCCTAATACATTAGATAAAATTTCTGGCAGTTATATTGGAATAAATAAATTTTATGTACTTGGACAAAAAACAAAAATTGATGAAAGTATAACTTTAAATCAAAAAGAAAGTTCGTTATATTATGGCTTCGAAAATAGTGGAATGCAAAGTTATTGCGCTTCAAATTCATCTGTTAATATGAGTAAATTGTCAATAGTAAATGATTTTGAAATAAAAAATGCAGATTCATTAAAAGTTGGAGTACCTTTAACAACTAAATATCTAGAAATTTATGCGGATATATATGAAGAATCTAGTCAAACATATGTTGCAACAGAACAAATTATAGATAGTAAAAATATTCAAATAAAAACAATTTCAGGAAAAGAAGCTTTTAGTGCTGCTGGAAGTAGTAAAGTGATTGTAGATTATTGTGGAAAACAAAGTAGTATTGCAGTTAATATTTCTAATTTATTATTAAAATATAATCTTAAACCAGATGAAGAAATTTCTGATGGAACACAAAATAAGACTATTGCTTATAATGAAGCTGTAGGGGAACTAAAAATACCAACTAAAGAAAATAAATTATTTGGAGGCTGGGTAACATACAATAATGTACATATAACTAGCCAAACAAAAGCTACTACAGATAAAGATATAGATTGTTTTGCGACTTGGCAAGAGGGAAATGTATATGAAGTTACATTAATAGAAGGTCAAGGAGTTACAGCTCCAGGGACAGATAAAATATATTATTATTACGGAAATGTTAATAATAATGCATATTATTTGAATAAAACTGTTAGTAATGATGGTGCAGAAAAAATGGAAAATATGTTAGGAATTAATGGAAGTGGATATGCTAGTATAGTTGCACCAGCAAAACAAAATGAGAATTTTAAGGGATATTTTACAGCAGCAACTGGAGGAACAAAAATAATTGATGAAAATGGATATATGACTGAGAATGCTCAATCAATATCTCAAGATACAACTCTATATGCACAATGGGAACAAAATACAGAAGGTAATGAGGTTACTGTAACACTTGATTATCAAGGCGGATATCAAGGAGATAATCCTTCAAGTATAACACCAAAAGTTGGAAGTACATATGGAAATTTACCTGAACCAACAAAAGATGGTGGAATATTTATAGGTTGGTACACAGAAATCAATGGTAGAGGAACGAAAATTGAATCAAATACAACAGTAACAAATAGTTCAGCACATACATTATATGCTTATTATGGACAAGCAATAAGAATAACATTTGATTATGATGGAGCTACTGGAGGAAATGAACTTGAATATAAAGATATTGTATATCAAGGTAAATTAGGAGAATTACCTCAGCCAACAAAAGAAGGTTATACATTTGATGGATGGTATTCTACTAAAGAGTTTACAAATAAATTATCTCCAGACAGTCGTATACCATCTCCAACAACAATATATGCAAAATGGATAAAAAATGAAGATGAAAATATAGCTGTTACAGGAATTGAGTTAACACCAACAACTAGTGAAATAAAAGTAGGAGGAATAGCAGCAATAACAGCAACAGTAAAACCAGATAATGCAACAAATAAAAATGTAACTTGGTCAAGTAGTAATACTGCTGTTGCGACAGTTAGCAATGGGGTTGTAACAGGTAAAAGTGAAGGAACAGCAACAATAACAGCAACAACAGTTGATGGTAACTATACTGCAGAAGCAACAATAACAGTTAAAAAAGATATAGAAGATACAGAAGGACCAACTATTTCTTCTGTAAAAGGCGAAAAAGATTCAGATGGAAAATATAAAGTAGTTATAAAAGTAACAGATGAATCTGGTATTGAAAAAATATTAGTAAATGGAACAGAAATAACAACAAAAGATAATGAAGGAAACTATTATTTTATTCCAACACAAAATGGTGAGTATAAAATAGAAGCATTTGATACAGTAGGAAATAAAACAGAATATACTTATACAGAAAATAATATTATAACAGAAACAAAAATTACACCTGCAAAAGATTCTGAAGGTAATAATATTATATATATAGAAACAATAACAAATAAAGACGTTGATAAAGTCACAGTAAACGGAACAGAAATAACAGCAAAAGATGATGAAGGAAGATTTTGTTTTAAACCTTCAGGAAATGGAACGTATACAATAGAAGTAACTTATAAAGACGGAACAATTGAAAGAAAAACATATGAAGAAACAAGATTTCCTGAAAACGGAGGAGACAATTCAGAAAATAACAATAATGGAGGTAACAACGGAAATTCAGGAAATAATGGTAATTCAGGAAATAGTGGAAACTTAAGCAGTGGAACAACAGGAAATAATTCAAATAATAACAGAAACGATAATACAACAGGAAAAACAGGAGATACAATAACAACATCTACAGCATTAACAGAATTACCAAAAACAGGTACAACAATGGGAGCTTTATTTGCAGCAATTGCAAGTGGAATATCAGCAGTATTTGCATGGTTTAAACAAAAAAGACAAAAATAAATTTATTAGAAAGGGGAAAAAATGATAAATATATATAATACAAACGTAGAAACAAACCAATTAGAAGAAATAAATAAAATACAAAAAGGTTGCTGGGTCAACCTTGTTTCCCCTTCCGATGAAGAAATAATAAATGTATGTAGTGAATTAAAAATAAGCACTGACTATGTAAAGGACTCTTTGGATTATGAGGAAAAAGCAAGAATTGATACAGAAGAGGACGATGGAACAGTTCTATTTGTAATTGATGTTCCTGTTATAGAAAAAGAAGGAGATTCATACACATATTCAACAATGCCTTTGGGTGTTATAATAGTTAGAGATGATTATATAGTAACAGTTTCATTACGTAAAAGTATAGTTATAGAAAAATTTATTAAATCTAAGGTTAAAAATTTTGTAACATATATGAAAAGTAGATTTTTGTTTCAAATTATGCTAGAAAATTCATCTGCATATTTAACATACTTAAAAAGAATAAATAAAGAAACAGAAATAGCAGAAAGTACACTAAAACACTCTATGAAAAATAGAGAATTATTAAAAATGCTAAGCTTAGAAAAAAGTTTGGTATATTTTACAACATCAATAAAATCGAATGAAGTTGTAATGGAAAAAACCTTAAGAGGAAAATTTATAAAATTATATGAAGACGATGAAGATATACTGGAAGATGCTATAATAGAAAACAAACAAGCAATAGAAATGGGAAAAATATATAGTGACATTCTAAATGGAACAATGGATGCATATGCTTCTATAATATCAAATAATTTAAATGGAGTAATGAAATTTTTAACATCAATAACAATAGTACTTGCAATACCAACGATGGTATCAAGCTTTTGGGGAATGAATGTTGAACTACCATTTCAAAATAATATAAATGGATTTGCAATAATGGTTGCAATTTCGATAATATTAACACTTGGAGTAACAGTGTGGTTAAAGAAAAAAGACATGCTTGATTAAAAGTTAAAAATGGAAAGACCAAGGCTTTACAATTTTTGTGAATTAGGGACAGTCCCTAATTCACATTTTTTGTATTATAGGAAATTCATATTTTGAATGTAAGGGTCGGCGTCCTTAGGGCGACCCGCGTGGCGAAGCCACTTTTTTGTTCTTTTCGGGACAGGTTTAGACTTTTTCTTGAAATATCTTTGATTTGCTGTTATAATATCAAACAATGATTATTTTAGGAGGATTATTATGTTATCTGTAAATGGAGTAACTGTTAGATTTGGTAAAAGGGTTTTATTTGAGGATGTTAATATTCGCTTTGGTAAAGGTAATTGCTATGGTATTATTGGTGCTAATGGTGCTGGTAAGTCAACTTTTTTAAAGGTTTTATCTGGTGATATTGAACCTAGCAAAGGTGAAGTTACTATTGATAAGGGTGAGAGAATTTCTGTATTAAAGCAAGATCACTTTGCTTTTGAGGATTTTACTGTAATGGATACGGTTATTATGGGAAATAAAGAATTGTATGATATTATGAAGGAAAAAGATGCAATTTATGCTAAACCTGATTTTAATGAAGAAGATGGAATGAAAGCTGCCAAATTAGAAGAGAGATTTGCAGAGCTTGATGGATGGAATGCAGAGTCTGATGCTGCAATGCTTTTAAATGATTTAGGTATTGTTCCAGAGAATCATTATAAATTTATGAGAGAATTAGAAGCAAGGGAAAAAGTTAAAGTATTACTTGCCCAAAGTTTATTTGGAAATCCGGATATTTTATTATTAGACGAACCTACAAATGATTTGGATTTAAAAAGCATTGCATGGCTTGAAGAGTTTTTAATTAATTTTGAAAATACTGTTTTAGTTGTATCTCATGATAGATATTTCTTAAACAAAGTTTGTACAGATATTGCAGATGTTGATTTTGGAAAAATTAAGGTTTATCCTGGAAACTATGATTTTTGGTATGAATCTAGCCAACTTGCACTAAAACAAATGAAAGAACAAAATAAAAAGAAAGAAGAAAAAATTAAAGAATTACAAGACTTTATTGCAAGATTTAGTGCTAATGCATCTAAATCTAAACAAGCAACATCAAGAAAAAAATCATTAGAAAAAATTCAATTAGATGAAATTAAACCATCTAATAGAAGATACCCATATGTAGATTTTAAACCAGATAGAGAGCCTGGAAATGATATATTAACAGTTAAAAATTTATGCAAAACAATAGATGGTGAAAAGATATTAGACAATGTATCTTTCACAGTGAAAAAAGATAATAAAATAGCATTTTTGGCAGATAATGAAAATGCAAAAACTGTATTATTTAAAATTCTTGCAGGAGAAATGCAGCCAGATTCTGGAGAAATAATATGGGGAACAACTATAACATCTACATATTTCCCTAAAGATAACAATTATTTATTTGATGTAGACTTAAGTATAACAGATTGGCTTAGACAATATTCAAAAGACCCAGATGAAACATATGTAAGAAGCTTTTTAGGAAGAATGTTATTCTCTGGAGAAGAAGCTTTGAAAAAAGTAAATGTAATGTCTGGTGGAGAAAGAGTAAGATGTGTACTTTCTAAAATGATGCTTTCAGGAGCTAATTTCTTAATATTAGATGAGCCAACAAACCATTTAGATATGGAAAGTATAACAAGTGTAAACGAAGGAATGAAAAAATTCACAGGAAATATTATATTTACTTCACATGACCATCAATTAACACAAACAGTTGCAAATAGAATAATAGACTTAAAACAAGATGGAACAGTTATAGATAGAGAAGTAACATATAATGAATATTTAGGAATTGAATAAATTTCACAAAAATACTTGAATTAAAATTTACTTAATGATAAAATACATCTTACAAAATATAAAGGAGGTGAGATGTATGGATGAAAAAAAATTTGTTGAATTATTAGATTTGAATAATGGCAAGTTGTTAAAGATTATGGATGCAAACAATGATAAGTTATTAAAGATTATGGATGTAAACAATGATAAGTTATTAAAGATTATGGATGCCAACAATGATAAGTTGTTACAAATTATGGATGCAAAGAATGATAAGCTGTTACAAATTATGGAAACAAACAATAATAAGATACTACATACAATGGAAGAAAAGAACAATAAGTTGTTACATATAATGGAAGAAAATAACAATAAGTTGTTGCAAATAATGGAAGTAAAGAACAATAAGTTGAAACAAGAAATTTTCGAAGAAATGGATAGAAGATTTGAAAGAGTTAACAAAAGATTCGATGAAGTTGACAGAAGATTCGAAAAAATTGATGAAAAATTTAAGAAAGTTGACGAAAAAATCATTGATTCTAATTTTTATTTCGAAGAGAATTATGGTCGCAAAATAGACATTATTTTTGAAAAGTTACAACTTGAAGATGAAAAGAAAGACGTTAAAATTAAAGAATTCGAAGAGTTTAAAAGTCAAAATAATGCTAAATTACTTTCACATGATGTTAGAATAACAAACTTAGAAAAAGTTGTTAATTCAAATTAATTTAATTCTAAAAAAATCAAAAAGGTGGGCATATATATTATATTTTTTCAAGAACAGAAGATGTAATATATATGCCCACTATCTTTATGTGTTTTTCTTGATTTTTAAAAATTGTTAATATATAATTTAAACGTTAAATAAAAAATATGGAGGAAATTATGGACAAGATAATTCAAACAATAGCAGGAGAACTAAACGTAAAATATTCTCAAGTGGAAGCTGCTGTAAAGCTTATAGATGAGGGCAATACAATACCATTTATTGCACGTTATAGAAAGGAAGTTACAGGCGGACTTTCAGATGAACAATTAAGAGAATTAGGAGAACGTTTAAATTACTTAAGAAATTTAGAAACAAGAAAAGAAGAAGTTGTTAAAATAATAGATGAGCAAGGAAAATTAACAGATGAAATTATGCAATCTATTGAAGCTTCCAAAACACTTGCAGAAGTTGAAGATATTTACAGACCTTATAAACAAAAGAAAAAAACTAGAGCAACAGTTGCTAAGGCAAAGGGGTTAGAACCTTTAGCAGAAATAATTTTAAAACAAGAAGAACAAAAAGATATTAAAGAAATAGCAACAGAGTATGTTACAAAAAATGTTCAAGAAGTTGAAAAAGATAAAATTGTTGAAACAGCGGAAGATGCAATTCAAGGTGCTTTAGATATTATTGCAGAAATGATATCTGATGAACCTAAATATAGAAAAGAAATAAAAAGACAATGTTATAGAGAGGCAACTATAAATACAAAAGCCATAGATAAAGAACAAAAATCAAGCTATGAAATGTATTATGAATTTAGTGAAACAATAAGAACAATACCATCTCACAGAATACTTGCAATAAACAGGGGAGAAAAAGAAAAATTCTTAAAAGTATCTATAGAAAAGCCAGAAGAAAAAATATTAAATTATATACAAAAATACGTTATAAAAGGTGATACTCAATTTACACAAATGTTAATTGATACTATTGCAGATAGCTATAAAAGATTAATAGAACCATCTATAGATAGAGAAATAAGAAACGATTTAACAGAAAAAGCAGAAGAAAAAGCTATTAAAGTATTTGGAGAAAATGCTAAACAATTACTATTAGGAGCTCCAATAAAAAATAAAACTGTTATGGGCTTTGATCCAGCATATAGAACAGGTTGTAAAATAGCTGTTATAGATGAAACAGGAAAATTATTAGAATATACTACAGTATATCCAACAGAGCCACAAAACGATGTAGTTGGTGCAAAAAAAGAATTATTAAAATTAATTGAAAAGTATAATGTAAATATGATAGCAATAGGAAATGGAACAGCATCTCGTGAATCTGAAATGTTTGTTGCGGATATGATAAAAGAAGTAAAACATGAGGTTTGCTATGTTATAGTAAGTGAAGCAGGTGCTTCTGTATATTCAGCTTCAAAACTTGCAACAGAAGAATATCCAGATATAAATGTATCTATAAGAGGTGCAATTTCTATAGCACGTAGATTGCAAGACCCACTTGCAGAACTTGTAAAGATAGAGCCAAAGGCAATAGGGGTTGGGCAATATCAACATGATGTTAATCAAAAAAGGTTAGAAGAAAGTCTAACAGGTGTTGTTGAATCTGCAGTTAATAAAGTCGGTGTTGATGTAAATACCGCTACACCTTCATTACTTTCTTATGTTTCAGGACTTAACAAAACAATAAGTAAGAATATTGTTAAATATAGAGATGAAAATGGAAAATTAAAAAATAGAAAAGAACTTTTAAAAGTTCCAAAGCTTGGAAAAGTAGCCTATGAGCAATGTGCAGGATTTTTAAGAATATTAGATGGAAACAATCCAATAGACTCTACAGCAGTTCACCCAGAAAGTTATGAAGCAGTAGAAAAATTATTAACAAATTTAGGATATACAAAACAAGACTTGTTAGATAAAGAAAAAATATCAACTATAAGAGCGAAATTAAACGAACTAAATATAGACAAGGTTGCCTCAGAATTAGAAATAGGTAAGCCAACCTTAACAGATATTATAGAAGAACTTTCTAAACCAGGAAGGGATCCTCGTGATGAAATGCCCAAACCAATATTAAGACAAGATGTACTAAAATTTGAGGATTTAAAAGAAGGTATGATATTAACAGGAACAGTTAGAAATGTTATAGACTTTGGAGCATTTGTGGATATTGGTGTAAAGCATGATGGACTTGTCCACATATCTGAGCTTTCAGATAAATTTGTAAAAAATCCTTCAGACTTTGTATCAATAGGTGATATTGTAAAAGTTAAAGTTATTGGAATAGATAATGAAAGACAAAAAGTTAAATTATCTATGAAAGGGTTGAATTAAGTTATTAAAAATATAAATATATTTGTTTTGTAATATATTGTAAATATTATAGATAATTTTCATATTGTGTGTAGGGGCGGCGATTGTGCCGAACAATAATAAGAAATTTTAGTAAATGTAGCGGCGGTCATCGCCCGCCATAAAAATTATAAAAGGCGACCGATGGTCGCCCCTACAAAATAAGATAAAAAATATTTATATTTATAATTATAATAAAAAAAGATTGACATTTTTATTGTCAATCTTTTCTTTTATTAATTTTCTTGAATTGGGTTTTCCGCAACTGTTTCATCTGTATCTGATTCATCTTTTTTGTTTCCAATTAGATTATCATAGAAAGCAACAGTTGAAACATACATATAAGGGAATAACCAGAACATTCCAATTCCTAGTGTGAAGCAAGCTAAAATTGCCCATCCAATGAATGTACATTGTAACCAGAAATAAGCCCATCTATGTCCATCCATTATTTCAGCACTTTTTTCTACTGCTTCTTTAGAAAGCATATTTGGATTATCATTAACTATGTATAAAGCTAATTTGTATGAGTAAGCTCTTGGAATAGTCCAAATAATACCAACTAAATAAACAATTATACCAAGTATTATTAAAACAGAACCAGATGATCCTGCAGCAGACATTGTAATACCACTTGCCATAATAACTGCACCAATTATTGCAACTACTATAGGTGCTAACATTTTAACAAATATCCATAATGTAGTTTGCCATACTTTAACAAATTTATCAAATCCTGCTTTAAAGAAATCTAAATAAGAAAAATCTTCGTTTCTTTTTAATTTAGACATCATAACAACTGTAAATCCAAAAGATAATGGAACAGAAATGATAAATGCTGCAATAGATCCTACCATTGGAACTAAATTTAATACAAATGAGATAATGTAACTAATAACAACAAAAATTAATGTTGCTAAAGCTCCCTTTCCCCATTTTCCTGTTAAACATTTACGTGCTTCTTGTCTTATTTCAGATGCTGTCATAAAAACTCCTCCTTTTATTTAATTATATATATTAATATGTTTATTAATACCTAACTTATTGGAAATTTTTTTTGTATTTCTTGTATTTTGTCATAATCATTTTCTAGAATTTCTACAAAAACCTTTGCGATGTCTGGATCGAATTGAGTTCCAGAACATTTTTTAATTTCATCTATTACAACTTGTAAAGGTAAAGGGTCTCTATAAGAACGTTTTGATGTCATAGCATCAAAAGTATCGGCAACAGCGGCGATTCTTGCAAAATAAGGAATATCCGTACCTGCTAATCTACTTGGATAACCTCTTCCATCAAACCTTTCATGATGATGTTTTACAATTGGAATCATGTCTTTAAAAATAGTCGCATTAGATAAAATATGTTCACCTATTGTAGGATGATTCTTTATTTGAGAATATTCATCATCAGATAGCTTAGAGTCTTTTAATAAAATTGCATCTGGAACACCAATTTTACCAATGTCATGAAATAAACCACCTATTCTTAAAATTCTAATATCTTTATCAGATAAACCTAATTTTTCTCCGATTAAAACAGAATAGCTTGATACTCTATCTGAATGACCTCTTGTATAAGGGTCTTTTGCTTCAACAGTATACCTTAAGGTTTCAATGCTTTCCATATAAGCTTTTTCTAATTGTTCATTTGTATCAGAAAGTTCTTTATTTATTCTTTTAATTTCATTCATTTGCTCAATAGATTTCATTCCAGATTCTATTAAAAGAAGTAGTTGGTCGAATTTATCACTTTTTTCACAGTAACCTTGAATATCAAGTCTTCTTATTGTTTCTAATGGTGGAGCTAAATCCTTATGACCGGTAAGCAATAATATATATAATTCTTTATTAAATTTACGAATTTCCTCAACAACTTGATCACCATGAAGAGGGTACATCATAAAGTCAAGAATCATTAAATCAAAATGTTCATTTCTAACAAGCTCAATTGCCTCAGTTGGATCAGTTACACCTGTAAAATTATAGCCAGACCTTTTTAGAAAGATAGAAAGAGAATCTACAATTCCTTCTTCATCATCAACTGCAAGAATTTTGTAACCATCAGAAGCACTTTGAACTCCTTGCATATTTTTTCTCATAAGCCAACCTCCTTATCTGATATAAACTTATGTGTATTATATAGGGTAATAAAAAGAAAAGCAATAATTTTTTCAAAAAAAATAAAAGAAAAAAGTAGAAAAATGTCGACAAAAATAGAAAAGTTACTAATAAAGAAAAATTAACTTTTAAAAGTAAGTAGGATGCATATATAACATATGTAAAACCACATAAAATTAAGCCTGGTAAAAATCTTGATTTTTGGCATAATTTGAGATATAATTACGGAAAAATGTTATAAAGGAGATAGATTAATGAAAAAAATGACATCAAAAGAGCTTCGTTTAGCTTGGCTTGATTTTTATAAAAAACGTGGACATGTTGATATTGGTGCGGCTTCTTTAATTGGAGATGGAACAACAGGCGTATTATTTAATGTTGCCGGAATGCAACCTCTTATGCCATATCTTTTAGGTAAGGAACATCCACAAGGAAAAAGACTTTGCAATGTTCAAGGATGTGTTAGAACAAACGATATAGAAGAGGTTGGAGATTCTAGTCATGCAACATTTTTTGAAATGATGGGAAGTTGGAGTTTAGGAGATTATTTCAAAGAAGAACGTACAAAATGGAGTTATGAACTTTTAACAGAAGTTTTTGAAATTCCAATAGAAAGACTTGCAGCAACAGTTTTTGAAGGAAATAATTTAGTTCCAAGAGATGAAGAAACAGCTAAATTTAGAGAAAAATCTGGTTTCTTACCAGAAAATATATATTATTTACCAAAAAGTGAAAACTGGTGGGAATTAGATAGAGGACCATGTGGACCAGATAGTGAAATGTTTTATATAACAGATAAAGAGCCATGTGGACCAGATTGTACACCAGCTTGTGATTGTGGTAGATTTGTTGAAATAGGTAACGATGTATTTATGCAATATGAAAGAGTAGAAGATGATAAATACATTTTACTAGAAAAGAAAAATGTTGATACAGGTTGGGGATTAGAAAGAATTTTAGCATTTTTAAATACAGAAGATGGAGATGTATATTTAACAGACTTATTTAAAGGTGTTATTGAAATTTTAGAAAAAGAATCTGGAAAAAAATATAAAGAAGATGAAGAATCAACACGTTCAATAAGAATTATAGCAGACCATATTAGAACTAGTGTAATGTTATTAGGAGATGAAAAGCATTTAGTTCCTTCAAATGTTGGAGCAGGCTATATACTTCGTAGACTTATAAGAAGAGCTGTAAGACATGCTAAAAAGCTTGAAATTTCAAATGATGTAATTATAAAAATTGCAGAGCACTACATAGATGAAATATATGGAGATTATTATACAGAACTTGTAAAATCTAAGGAATTTATTTTAACAGAGTTAAATAAAGAAATTCAAAAATTTGAAAAGACTATAAATTTAGGTATAAAAGAATTTGACAAAGTAGTTAAAAAATTAAATGGAAGTAATATTATAGATGGAGAAGCAAGTTTTAGATTATATGATACTTTTGGTTTCCCAGTAGAACTTACAGAAGAACTTGCTAAAGAACAAGGATTAAAAGTAGATGTTGAAGGATTTAACAAAAAATTTAAAGAACATCAAGAAAGATCTAAAGCACCTGCTGGAACTTTTAAAGGTGGACTTGCTTCAACAGGAGAGCAAGAAACAAAATATCACACAGCAACACATTTATTAAATGCAGCATTAAAAGTTGTTGTAGGGCAAGATGTACATCAAAGAGGTTCAAATATTACAGCAGAGAGATTACGTTTTGACTTTAACTGTGACCATAAATTAACACCAGAAGAAAAGGCACAAGTAGAGGAACTAGTAAATAAATGGATACAAGAAGACTTAACAGTAACTTGCGAAAAAATGAGCAAAGATGAAGCATTAAAATCTGGAGCAGAATGTATGTTTATAGAAAAATATCCAAATGAGGTAACAGTATACAGCATAGGAAATGTTTCAAAAGAATTATGTGGAGGACCACATGTTGAATCAACAGGAAAGCTAGGACACTTTAAAATAAAAAAAGAAGAATCATCAAGTGCAGGCGTAAGAAGAATTAAAGCAATTCTTGAGTAAAATTATCTATAATACAACAAAAATCCCAATGTTTTACATTGGGATTTTTATTGTAAAGGTTGTTCCTTTGCCTTCTTCTGTTTCGAAAGAAAGGTCTCCTTTGAAATTAGATTTTATTGTAGAGTATGACATAAATAATCCAAGTCCTGAACCATTTTTTCCTTTTGTTGTTATCATTTCTTTAAATAATTTTTGTTGTACTTCTTTGCTCATTCCTGAACCAAAGTCTTGAACTTTAATAATTAAATTATTATCTATTTTATCTATAATAAGGTTAATTTGCTCGCCAGTTTTTCCTTCATAAGCTTGTATAGCATTTGAAATAAGGTTATTAACAACTTGTACTAAACTATTTACATCACCATCTAAAGTTGTATTTTTGTCTACATTTATTTGTGTATTTAAAGTAATTAAGGCATTTTTCAATTCATGTTTCATTAAAATATCTACACGTTTTATAAGTTCATCTATAGTAAAGTCAACATCATTATCAGAAGATAAGGTAACAGCTTGACCCTTAACAGCTGTAATAATATCAGACATATATTCTGTATATTCTCTAATTTTTTCAACCCATTTTTTCATGTCATTTGCAATTTCATGATGATCTTCATTTGTAACTTCAGGGTCTCCTATAGATGCATCATATTCTTTTATTAAATCACTAATACCTTCTGCTGCACCTGAAATTGACATTATAGGTGTTTTTAAGTTGTGCGAAATACCTCCAATTAATTGACCAAGAGAAGCTAAACGTTCTTTTTCAACAAGCATATCTTGATTATTTTGTAGTTGCTCAATATGATTTTGTGTTAATTTTCTTATTTTGTTAAATTGTTCAGTTAGGTCGCTTATTTCATCATTTGAAGTTATAGGCAAACTATCAGAGTATATTATGTTTTTAGAATTAGAGATATTACTCATTCCATTAACAACAGATACAATATCATTTGAATATGTTTTTCCTATGTAAAAAATAAATAATCCATTAAATAACAAAAGAACAATAGCAAGTGAAATAAATGGAATTATAAAAGTATTTGGCAATACATAATAACGTATTCCTACAAAGCAGTCTCCTTTTTCTGTGTGTATTCTTAGAGATGCTCCTTCAACATTTTGTCCATAATATTCATATATGTGTCCACCTGTTTTGGCAGAAAATAGTTTTGTATATTCTTTTAAAAAGTTATTAAGTTCTACTGGAGAGTAATAAACTTCATCTTTGTCACAAGAAAATATAAAAGCTGTATCATTTTCTGAATTATATCCAATTTGTGTAGAAAGTATATCTTTTGCTTCTTCTATTGTATAAATTTTATCTTCATTAAAGCTAGACTCTAATTCTTTTTTATAGAAAGAATTAATAAGTTTGCTTTTTTCTGTTGTCATGAAAGATAAAGAAATTAATAGTATTAATACAAATGAATACAAAAATAGAGGTAATATTTGTATTAATAATTTCTTATATAAATTAATTCTTATACCATCGGTTTTATTTCCAGAAATCTTTGATGTTTGTATTAATTTATTAATAAAAAAGCTTTTATTAATCATATAAGAAAGTATTGCAAATACAGCAGAAAACGAAAATATAACAGTTGTTATCCTTACATTTAATTCAGGTGATGTATTAAAAACAACTAAAAGTAAGGCTACTATTATTGATGGAATAAATAGTTCAATTAAAAACATTATATATGGGTAATCAAAACATTTTTTTCTTAATCTTTTTAACTCGGTTGCATTATTTAACGAAGCTTTAGAAGAAAATGATAGTTTTCCATATATAAATCGTAAAGCTAAATAAAATAATACAGTAGTTATAGAAATTAATATTAAAAATTGATCTGTATATTTAATTCCTACAATTTGAACTTGAAAGTCGTTGTCTATAGAATTTGGTGGATAGTTCAGTATTTTTGGTATAAATATGTATAATGTTGAAGCTATAAGTGCGAAAATTAATGTATTTATTATTGCAAGTTTTTTTGTCGAATTAATCCTAAAAATTTTATTTTTTTGTTTCATTTTTATCTCCTATAAAATTATTATTTTTAATATAATTTATTGTTTTTGTAATGTATTCAAGGTCAATATTTGGCCATGATAAATTAAATTGTTTTAAAGTTTTATTAGTTAGATTATTATTTAATGTAATAATATTTGTATTACTTAAATTGTGTATATAATTTGTTATACCAAAATATAAAGTACTTGAAGCTAACAAAGATTGTTTAAAAGTTTCAAGGTCAACTGTTTGAATATGTATACCTAATTTTTCAAGATATAATAATAAATCTTTTATAGCTAAATAGTTGTTATTATATAAATGATAAATTTGTAAATTAGTAGATTGATTTGTTAAAAGCTTTGTAATAAAGTTTGCACAGATATCTACCGGAGTAAATTCAAAATTCATATTTTCCATTTCTTTAGGAATAGAACCAATTGAAATAAATCCAATTAACCTATTTAGAAAAGCATTTTCTTTTGCGTTTTCTTGGAACATACCATCAGAAAATCTATTAGTAATATTCCCTATTCTGTATATTGATGCTACAAGTCCATTTTTACATTCTTTAATAATTAAGTTTTCAGCTTCAAATTTACTTCTAACATAAACATTTTCTTTATAATTTTGACCTATAAATAAGTCTTTTTCAGTAAATTCAGAGCTTTTTGGTATAGAAACTAATCCATAGCCAGATACAGACATTGTTGAAACATAATTTAAAGGAATTTTATTTTGCTTACAAAAATCTATTACCTTTTTTGTACCTCCAACATTTGTTTTAAAGAAAGTATCATAATTACCATAATGTTTTACAATTGCTGCTGTATCAATTACGCAATTTATTTTATTACATAAAGTATTATAGTTATCCTCCGATAAATTAAAATTATCATCTAAAATGTTTCCCTCAACTATATGAATACGATTTTTATAAGAGTCAAATTTTTCACTAGAAAAATAATATGAAAATTTATTTCTTATACGGTCATATGGAGAAACATTGTTTTTAGCTCTAGTTAAGCAATAAATATCTGAATTTGTATTTTCTAATAAATTATATAATATATGAATTCCTAAGAATCCAGTTGCTCCAAATAAAAGAATGTTATCATAAGAAAAATTATTTTCTATTGGTTTAGAAATTTCCGAAATTATTGGATAATTATTTTCAGAAATATTATTAAGAGCATTATTACTATTTATATAATTAGCCAAGTCTCTAATTGTTTTATATTCATAAAAAGTTTGTGTATTAACATCAAATCCATAAGAATACAAAGCCGTTTGAGCCTTTATCATAATAAGTGAATCAATATAATAATCAAATATATTAGAAGTTACTCCTATCTTTTTTTCTGTATCTAATAAGTTAGAAAAAATATCTTGCAAAAGTTTTTCTAAATCGTTTGTAGGAGCTACATATTCCTGCTTTTCAATTTTTGGCTGTGGCAGTAAAGCTTTGTTTACTTTACCATTTACTGTTAAAGGTATGTTATTTAATCTAATAAAATATTTTGGAACCATATATGCTGGTAAAGTATTGTGTAAAAAGCTATCTAAGTTAGAAATATCTTTATTGTCTATGCTTGTATAATATGCACATAAAATTTTCTTGTCTTTTATTGTAAGAGCAACAACATAGCAATCTTTTATTTGTGTATGTTTTAAAAGTGAAGACTGTATTTCTCCAATTTCAATTCTATATCCATTTATTTTAACCTGAAAATCTGAACGTCCAAAATATTCCATTGTTCCATTATAATACAATTTGGCTAAATCACCAGTTTTGTAAAGCAGTTCATTTTCATTGAAAGGACTTTTTATAAAGGCTTCTTTTGTTTTTTCAGGTAAACCAATATAACCTGAAGATAAACAATTTCCACCAATGTACATTTCTCCTAATATTCCACAAGGTGTTAAAGATAAATCGTTATTTAAAAGATAAATATTAACATTTTCAATTGGTATTCCAACTGGAATAGAACTATATTTATCATCCTTATTAGAATATTCATAAATCATGCATCCAACTGTAGCTTCTGTAGGACCATATTCATTATATATATGTAATTTATTTAAAAACTTAGAAGTTATTTTTTTACAAGTATCATAATGAAGTGCATCTCCACCAAGAATCATTTTTGTTATTATAGATTCTGAACAGTCAATATCACATAATAAATTTAAATGAGCAGGAGTCAATTTTATAATATGAACTTTTTTATCATCAACTATATTTTTAAGTAATAATTGTGGATTTTCATTTCTATAAATATATATTGCATTTCCTGTTGTTAAAGGCGTATAAATTGAAGTTACTGTTAAATCAAATGCAATAGAAGAATATAGAGGGAAATTAGTTGTTTCATTACAAACATATTGTTTTTTACAAAATGAAATATAATTTGATAAACTACGATTAGTTATACCAACTCCCTTAGGCTTACCTGTAGAACCAGAGGTATAAATAATATATGCTAAATCTGATTCAGAAATTGTTTCAGTCTTAAAAGCTGTAGAAGAAATATTATTAAGTTCTTCAATATTTACAATATAGCAATTATCTTTTATTTCCTTTAAATAATCAATATTTTTTTTGTTTGAAAGTAATAGTTTTGCAGAACTATTTTCAATAATGTATTTTATTCTATCAATAGGATAGTTTACATCAATAGGTATATAGCAAGCTCCAAGCTTTAATGTTGCTAGAATACTTACAATTAATTCTATAGAATTCTCAAAAAACAAACAAATTTTGTCTGATTTTTTTACACCATTTTGTTGCATAATATAAGCTAAGCTGTTTGCTAAATTATTTAATTCAATATAAGTATAAGATATATTTTTATCACATACAGCAATCTTGTTAGAACTTATTTCAGCCTGTTTTTCAAAATCTGAAATAACAGGAGTATATACTTTTTTATAATCTATAGGTTTATTATATTTATTAAGAATATAATTTTTCTCATCTTCAGATATTATAGATATATTTTTTATTAATGTTTTAGGTTCCTTTAGTAGTTGAGATATAATTGAAATAAGTCTTTTGTGCAATAAAATAACATCTATTTTATCAAATAATTCTTCTTTATAATCATAAGAAATAGAAAGAAGACCAGTATTATCCATATCATAAATATGTATATCCATATTGTTAGAAACAGTGTTATTAAAAATCCAGTTTGTATGGTACTTTATATCAGAAGTGGCATTATTGTCTCTAGCATTCTGATAAGATAAAGCAATATCATATAAATTTTTTGTGAAATTAAATTTTTTACGTATATCATTTAAAAGAATATTGTAAGGATATTTTTGATTCCTGAAAATAGAAAATTCTTTTTTGGTAAATTGAGTTAAATATGAAATATATGTTTCTTCAGAGTTAATTGTTGTTTTAAAAGGCACAGTACTAATAAACATACCAGTTGTATGTTTTTCTTTAAAGTTACCTCTGTTAAGAACAGGACTACCAATAATTGTTGTATCAACATTATTTATTTTTGAAAGGTAGATACTTAAAGCAGACATAAAAATACTATAAGGAGAAGTTTTGTTAATAGAACAAAACTCAGAAATTTGCGTACAAAAATTTTTATCTAGAGTATAAGTTTCTCTTTTTGCACGACAAGAAGTAGTATTTCCTGAAGAAATATAAGAAGTACCAATAGAATTAAATTCGTTATCCCAAAATTCTTTTGATTTTTCGAATTTTGAGCTTGTAAGATAATCTTTTTCAGAATCAATATAATTAACGTAAGAATAAGAATTAATTTCTAAATTCTTATTATGTAATAAATTATTATATATAGATATTATTCCATTTGTAGTAATAGACATAGTCCAAGCGTCACAAATAAGATGATGGAATTTGGCAACAAATCCACCAGTTGTATTTGGAAATTTAAAAAAGTTAAATTCAAATAAATTATTATTAATAATTTCAAAGGGTTCATTAGCAACTTTTTGCTCAAAATCCTTTAATTCATTCGCATTATTAAGCTCTGCAACAATAAAGTTTGCAGGAGTATAATCTGCAACATATTGTTTTATTAAATTAGTATTATCATACTTAAGTTTTATTCTCATGCCATCGTTATATTCTAAGAATTTATTAACAGCAAGTTTTAACAAATCGAAGTTCACAGGTTCTTCTATAAATAAAGTACCAGCAATATTATTAATTTGAGTTCCTTTATAATATTGTTCTGTAAGCCATATAGACTTTTGTGGGTTCGTTAATTCATATAAATTTTCCATAAAACATCCTTCTTTTTCTTTAAGTATAATTATGAAAAAATTATATATTAAAAGTATATAAAAATCAAATAATTTCGACATTTTTTTGAGAATAAAATATCGGACAATGTATAAAAATAATGTCGAAATAAATCAGAAATATTATAGTAAATTAATGTCAACCATTGTAGCGGCGACCATTGGTCGCAATAAAAGATAAAAAATATTATTACAATAAAATTTTGACTGTATTTTTTTGTAAAAAATGTAAATAATATTTTAAGAAAAATCTAGGAGGTTACATATGAAAAATACTGGAAAATTAGCTAAAACTAAAAAAATATTTTTGAGATTAATGATAATAACTTTTTTAGTTTTAATTTTCTGGTGGTTATACGGAATGTATGCAAAAATAGAAGTTTCAGATAGTATGCAAGGAAATTCGGAATATACAGCAGAAAAAACAGGCATAACAGTAACAGAAGTGGAGGAAAATAGTAAAACTATTTCAGATACAATAGAAGAATCAAATAAAGCAGTGGTTGGAATTTCAAAAATAAAAAATATGGGAACAAGTATATTTACAGATGGAAGTAGCTCAAGCTTAGGAATTGGAACAGGTTTTATAGTATCAGAAGATGGCTATATTGTAACAAATGAGCATGTTTCAGGAGAAAAACTTAGTAATTGCTATGTTACACTAGAAAACGGAAAATCTTTTACAGGAAATGTAGTGTGGTCAGATAGCAATTTGGATATAAGTATAGTAAAAATAAACATGAAAAATTTAGATTATATTTCATTAGGAAACAGTAATGAAAGCAGAATAGGGGAAACTGTATATGCAATAGGAAATCCAGTAGGATACGAATTTCAAAGAACAGTAACAAGTGGAATAATAAGTGCAGTAGATAGAACCGTAAAATTTACAGAAAACAACCAAGAAATATATATGGCAGATTTAATTCAAACAGATGCAACAATAAATCCAGGAAATAGTGGAGGACCACTAATAAAACCAGATGGAACAGTTATAGCAGTAAATTCGGTAAAAATAACAAGTGCAGAAGGAATAGGTTTTGCAGTACCAATAAACGTTATAAAACCAGTGGTTCAAAAATTTATAGAAAACGGAAGCTTTGAAGAAGCAACAATAGGAATATTTGCATACGACAAAAATGTAATACCATATATAGATAATAATTTAAAATTTAATACAGGAATATATGTGGTTCAAATTGATAGAAATTCTTCGGCATATAATTCTGGATTAAGAGAAAAAGACGTAATAATACAAATAGACAATATTAATTTAAAAAAAATGTGTGATTTAAGAAGATATATATATACAAAAAATATTGGGGATGAAGTTATTTTAAAGATATTAAGAAATAACACAGAAAAAGAAATAAAAATGACTTTAATAAAAAAATAGAAGGAGAATGTTTATGATGTCGTATTGGTTAGAAAGCACAAAAGATAACAGAAAAGAATTTGACAAATTAGAAAAAGACATAAATACAGATGTATGTATAATAGGAGGGGGACTTACAGGTTTAACAACAGCATATTATTTAAAAAATAGTGGCTTAAATGTAGTACTTTTGGAAAAAGATAAGTTGTGTAATCACACAAGTGGTAATACAACAGCTAAAATTACAAGTCAGCATCACTTATTCTACAAATATTTAGTAGATTTAAAAGGAAAAGAATTTGCAAAACAATATTTGAAGGCAAATGAAGAAGCAATAAAAAATATAGAAACAATTATAAAAGAAGAAAATATACAATGTGATTTTGAATATCAAGACTCATATGTATTTACTCAAAAGTTAGATGAAATATCCAAAATAAAAGATGAAATAGAAGCACTTAAGTCAATAGGTTTTGATAGTGAATTTGTAGAACAAATAGAACTACCTATAAAGATATTGGGAGCTATAAAATTTAAGAAACAAGCACAATTTCATCCTTTAAAATATGCAATAGGGTTAGTTAATGCAATGCCAAATATCAATATATATGAAAATACAAAAGTAGTAGACTTAAAAAAAGAAGAAGAAAGATATATTGTAATAACAGAAAAAAACTATAAAATAAATTGTAAACAGGTTGTTATTGCAACACATTATCCTATAATAAATGTACCAGGATATTATTTCTTAAAAATGTACCAGTCAATGTCATATTTGATTGCAATAAAAACAAATGAAAAAAGTTTTAATGGTATGTATATAAATAGCGAAGAACCAACAATCTCGTTTAGAAGACAAGATGATTTAATTCTAATTGGTGGAAATGACCATAAGACGGGGGCTAAAATTGATTTATCCAATGCATACAAATTTTTAGAAGATATTGCAAAAAATATGTATACAGACTGTGAAATTAAGTATAGATGGCATACAGAAGATTGCATTTCTCTGGACAAAATACCATATATAGGTAAATTTTCATCAATAATGCCAAATGTATATGTAGGAACTGGGTACAAAAAGTGGGGAATGACTTTTTCAAATATCGCAGGAAAAATAATATCTGATATGATATTAGAAAAAACAAATAAATATCAAGAAATTTTTAAAGCAACACGAATAGAGCCAATAAAAAATATAAAAGAAGTAGAAAATATGCTGAAAGAAACAACACATTCACTTTTATTAAATAAGTTAGATATACCAAAAGCAACAATAGAAGACATTAAAAATGATGAGGGGAAAATAGTAGAAGCAGATGGAAATAAAGTAGGAATATACAAAGATAAGGATGGAAATTTATTTGCCATTAAACCTGTTTGTACACACTTAGGATGTGAATTATCTTGGAATAATTTAGCTAAAACGTGGGATTGCCCATGCCATGGTTCAAGATTTACTTATACAGGAGAATCAATTTATGAACCAAGTATAAAAAATTTAAAATTAATAAACTAAAAAATGTCATATTTAGTGTACAAGCCACATATAATATAGTATTGAAAAAATAATAAAAATAGACAAAATATATAAAAGGCATAGCTAAGCACTTTTGACAGAATCAGCAAAATTTGACATATATTCTAAAAAATGGTATAATATAATTGTTGCTTTTAAAGGAGGGAACAAATTTCTTATGAAAAATGATGAAAAAGCGTCAATATCGCTGAAAAGAATCATTGCCATAAGCATAATATTTTTATTTTTAACAGGTATAGCTGTAGTAGCAGGAAATGTAAAACTAAATAATGTTAAAATAATATTATCAAGTGGTTATGAAATGAATGTATTAACTGCAAAAACTAAAGTTTCAGAAATATTAGACGAAAACCATATTATAATATTAGAAGATGAAAAAGTAATTCCAGATTTAGAAGAAGAGCTTTCATCAAATAATACTATAAAAATATTTAAAAATACAGATGAAGAAATAGAAATAGCTACGGAAATCGAAAGTTCAGCAAATGTTAAAACAGAAGACCTACTAAAGAATTATGAACAGATAGTAGAAAAAATAGTTACAGAAGAAGTAAAAATACCATATGAAACAATTACTAAAGATGTATCAACAGGTTCTAGTGCAAAACAAGATAAAATAATACAGTATGGTGTTGATGGATTAAAAAGAGTAACATATAAAATAAAATATCAAAACAATATAGAGATAGAGAAAACAGAAATTTCTAGCGAGATTATTAAAGAACCTATAGACAAAATAGTTGAGATTAGAACTAAACAAATAACTTCAAGAAGTTCAACCTTTAGAGAAGCATCTACAAACCCAGCTTTAACAGCTTCTACAACATTAGCAAAAAGAGTAGAAGGGATAACGCCTAAAGTTGCAACGTTCAATACTTCTGCATATTGCCCATGTATGAGTTGTTGTGGTAAAACAAATGGTATAACAGCATCTGGAGCACCTGCATCAGAATGGTACACATTAGCAGCAGGTTCAGTATATCCAATAGGAACAGTTATATATATACCATATTTTAAAGATAAACCAAATGGTGGTTGGTTCGTAGTTCAAGATAGAGGTGGAGCAATTTCAAGTGATAGATTAGACATTTTCTATGATTCACACAGTGCAGCATTACAATTTGGTAGAAGATATTTAGAATGTTACGTATATGAGTTTTAAAAAAGGCACTTGCATATAAGTGCCTTTTTTGATATTATAATACAAGTTAAAATAGAAATGGAATGAGAAAATATGAAACTAATATCTTGGAATGTTAATGGATTAAGAGCAAATATAACAAAAGGATTTGAAAAATTTTTTAAAGAAGTAGATGCAGATATTTTTTGCATACAAGAAACGAAAATGCAAGAAGAACAGATAGATATAACCATTCAAGAATTATTTAAAAGTTATAATCAATATTGGAATAGCGCTGTAAAAAAAGGATATTCAGGTACTGCAATCTTTAGTAAAAAAAAGCCAATAAAAGTTACATATGGAATTGGAATAGAAGAACATGACAAAGAAGGAAGAATTATAACACTTGAATTTGAGAAATTTTTTATTGTAAATTGCTATACTCCAAATTCAAAACGAGAATTAGAAAGATTAGATTATAGAATGACTTGGGAGGATGAAATACGCAAATATTTATTAAAACTAGATAAAATAAAGCCTGTAATATATTGTGGAGATTTAAATGTAGCACATAAAGAAATTGATTTAAAAAATCCAAAAACAAATAGAAGAAATGCAGGTTTTACAGATGAAGAAAGAGGTAAAATGACAGAATTGTTAGAAGCAGGATTTACAGATACTTTTAGATATTTATATCCAGATAAAGAAAATGCTTATTCTTGGTGGTCATATATGGCAAAAGCAAGGGAAAAAAATATAGGTTGGAGAATAGACTATTTTATAGTATCCAAATCTATCGAAAATAAAATAGAAGATTCGATAATATATTCGGAAGTTATGGGAAGTGATCATTGCCCAGTAGGATTAAAAATTAAAATATGAAAGGATAAAAAATATGGAAGGGAAAAAGCGTACATTAACTAAATGGCTTTATTGGTTTGTATTTGCTGTTGCAGTAATACTGGTATACAAAACAGTAGATAATTTAGGAGAAATATCTATATGGTTTAAAAAGCTGTTTTCAATTTTAATGCCGTTTGTAATAGGGATTTTAATAGCATATTTATTTTATATTCCGGCAAGAAATCTTGAAAAAAGTTATTCAAGAATTAAAAATAAATTTATAAAAAAAAGAGCCAGGGGAATAGCTATATTTACTATATATATAATAGCAATGATGGTAATTGTACTGATAATAAATTTTATAGTGCCTACAATAATAGAAAGCATAAAAGATTTAATAAGTAATTTTCAAACTTATTACAATGAAACAATAACTGTATTAAACAATTTACCAGAAGACTCATTCTTAAAAAATGAAATAATATATAAATTAGCAGAACAAATAAAAAATATAGATATAGAAAAATACTTTAATTTCGAACAATTAGCACAATATGCTAAAGGTGCAATTAATATAGTTACCAGTATATTTGATATTTTTGTTTCAGTTATTGTATCTGTATACATACTTTTGGAAAGAGATCAAATAATAAGATTTTTAAAAAGTTTAACAAAAAGACTATTTAAAGAAAGAACCTACAACAATATTGTGAATTATTTTGACCAAACAAACAATATATTTTTTCATTTTATATCAAGCCAATTATTAGATGGAATAATTGTAGGCATAATAACTTCTATTGCAATGCAAATAATGGGAGTAAAATATGCAATATTGCTAGGATTTATGATAGGATTATTCAATTTAATACCATATTTTGGAGCAATAATAGCTGTAATAATAGCAGCAATAATTACAATATTTACAGGTGGATTTAATCAAGCTATATGGATGGTAATAGTAGTGACAATTTTACAACAAATAGATGCAAATATAATAAATCCAAAAATAACAGGAAATTCACTAAAAATAAGTCCACTGCTAGTAATTTTTGCAGTAACTGTAGGTGGAGCATACTTTGGAGTACTAGGAATGTTTTTAGCAGTTCCAATAATAGCCGTTTTAAAGCTATTAATAGAAGACTATATAAAAAGTGGCGAAAAGCAAATATAAATATATACATAAAAATCGGCATTAGTGTAAAAGGAAGGCTTAGTTATAAGCCTTACCGAAATATTGACAAAAGCGCGAAATAAGTGTAAAATTAATAGGTAATTAGGAGGAATTTATGCCGAGCAATAAAAAAATATTTGATAAACTAATATCACGCGTAAAAATATATTTGGTAATTATAGCCATACTTTTGACAATTATTTGTATAAATAATGTTAATTTTATAATGCCATCGATTTTATTTTACGCTTTAATAGTAGGATATGCTTATTGGAGTAATCAAAAAAGAAAGGAAGAACTTTCTGAGCATATAGAGCACTTAACTTTTAGTGTAGATAAAGCAGCAAAAGGAACACTAATAAATTCTCCTTTTCCATTGATAATATTAGAAACAAATGGAAATGTTATTTTAAAGAATGAAAAATTTTCTAAAGAATTCATCAACATAGATATTAATAATTACTTAGAAAATATACTTAAAGAACTTAAACAAGAAATAGAAAATGGGGAATTAGAAGAAAATAGAAATATATGCAAAGAAGTACTAATTGGAAATAAAACATATAAATTATTAGGAGAGTATATAGAACTAAAAAATAAACAACAAATGATTACATTATATTTTGTTGATAATACAGAGTTAGTAAAAACAGAAGAAAAATATATTAATTCACAAAATTGTATTGGTATAATGATGATAGACAATTATGAAGAATTAATACAAAGAATAGAAAATGAAGATAAGTCTACACTTACAGCACAAATAGAAAAAAATATATATGAATGGGCATCAAAATTTGAAGGACTAGTAATAAAATCTGAAAGAGATACATATGTATTCATATTTGAGCAAAAGTATTTAATTGAAATAGAAAATAAAAAATTTAGTATTTTAGATGAAATAAAAGAGCTAGAGTGGGCAAATAAAGTACAATTTACTTTAAGTATAGCAGTTTCAAATGAGGGTAAGTCAAATTATGAGAAATATAAATCAGCACAAGCTGGATTAGATATTGTTTTAGGACGTGGTGGAGACCAAGCTGTTGTGAGAGAAAGCGGAAAATATGTATTTTTTGGAGGAAGAGCACAGGAAGTAGAAAAAAGAACTAAAGTAAAAGCAAGAACAGTAGCACATGCACTTAAAGAATTAATTTTGGAAGCTGAAAATGTAATGATAATGGGACATTCAAATTCAGATATGGATTGTATTGGCTCTAGTATGGGATTATATAGACTAGCAAGAACATTAGGAAAAAATACATATATAGTAAACAATTCTTATGGAATCGGATTAGAAAACTTTATTGAAAAAGCAAAAGATGATGAAGAATACAAAAATATAATTATAAACAAAAATGAAGCATTATCTAAAATAAATCCAGAAACTTTATTAATTGTTGTAGATACAAGTAAGAAAAATTATGTAGAAGTTCCAGAACTATTAGAAGAAACTGAAAAAATAGTAGTAATAGATCATCATAGAAGAAGTACAGAATATATAGAAGATGCAACATTAATGTTTCACGAAGTTTATGCTTCTTCAGCGGCAGAACTTGTTACAGAAATATTAGAGTATTCACAAGAAGAAATAAAATTAACAGAATTAGAAGCAGAAGCATTATATGCAGGAATTATGATGGATACAAAGAACTTTACTTTTAAAACAGGTGTCAGAACATTTGAAGCAGCAGCATATTTAAGAAGATATGGAATAGATACAATAAAAGTAAAAAAATGGTTCCAAAGTGATTTAGCAACTTATAATAAAATTTCTAAAATAGTTGAAAAAGCAGAAGTCATAGAAAATTCGATAGCAATTGCTATTTACGAAGAAGAGGATAAAAATGCAAATATTATATGTGCAAAGGCGGCAGATGAACTATTAACAATAAGTAATATAGTTGCATCCTTTGTAATTGGAATGATGGGTAACAAAGTGTGCATAAGTGGACGTTCTATAGGTGATATAAATGTACAATTAATACTAGAAAAACTTGGTGGTGGAGGGCATATAACCCTAGCGGGAGCACAAGTAGAAGGAATGACAGTAGAAGAAGTAAAAATAGAATTAATAAATAGAATAAATGAATATTTTACTGAAATATCAAGTTAGAAAAGTAATTTAAAATAAAAAAAGAGGGCAATACTATGAGTATTTGTCCTCTTCGATTGTGTTTATCCACAATCTCACGTTATTCAACGTTAAAAGTTTTTAACCCCGCTTGGTTCCGTCAAACCAAAAGCACTCTCCAGTGTACGGACAGTATAGATTACCGTCTGACAACTCTACGAGATCGCCGTTATCTTTAGCTTTCTCGATTTCAGTTTCATCAAGGTTGCCGTCGTTATCAACGACATAATCATTGCTGAGTTTCCATGCCATAGAGAAGTACCTCCTTTCATAAAATATTGATTTTAGAAATAAATGAAAGACTGTTGAATAACGTGCAGTTACCAAAATATGTAACCAACTTAAGTATACTACATGATTAAAATAAAGTCAATATATTTGGTAAAGTAGATAGTATTGTTTTGTAAATTTTATTCTTCAGCAAAATTATTACAGTTCAGATTTAAAACACTTGAAAAAAAGGCAATTATGATATATTATATAATATGTTTTAATTTACATTCCACTATGTATCTATTAAATC
>OJMO01000113.1_pt1 | contig 62515 bp, 74 predicted proteins | sample 1597241 | NCBI WGS metagenome assembly OJMO01 (sample SAMEA2452129, study PRJEB22498) | human gut metagenome | biome: human feces; feature: human gut; material: feces | place: Australia | collected 2012 | reverse complement strand
GTACTCAAAGTATATAAATTTCAAAAAAGTGTGACATATGTTTGACTAACCTACATTATAATACAATATAAAATATAAAAGATAATTGACTTTAAATGGTATAAGTTATAAAATATTGAAATAACATATATTAAATAATTGATATATATAATTAATTAGTGGAGGAAAAGATATGATTATATTACTAGATGCAATGGGAGGAGATAATGCTCCTGATGCTAATATAAAAGGAGCAGTTAGTGCAATAAATCAGATTGAAGCAGAAATATTACTAATTGGAAATGAACAAATTATAAATGGAAAAGTAAAAGAACTATATGGAAAAGATAAAATAGAAGATATCTCTCCAAGATTAAAAATATATCATACAACAGAAACTATAGAAATGGAAGATATACCAACACAAGCAATAAAAAGAAAAAAAGATTCATCTATGGTGGTTGGTTTTAATTTATTAAAAGAAAATAAAGGTGATGTATTTATATCAGCAGGAAATTCAGGTGCTTTATTAACAGGTGCAACACTTTTGGTTGGAAGGATAAAGGGAATAGATAGACCAGCTCTAGCAGGAATTTTACCAGCATATAATAGCAGATTATTATTAATAGATGCAGGTTCTAATACAAATTGTAAACCAATAAATTTATTACAGTTTGCTCAAATGTCAACTATCTATTTAAGAAATACTTTTGGCATAGAGAAGCCAAGAATAGGATTATTAAATATAGGAACAGAAGAGACAAAAGGAAATGAGCTTACTAAAGAGAGCTATAAATTATTAAAGGAAAAATCTGATGAATTAGGTATAAACTTTGTAGGAAATGTAGAAGGTAGAGATGCGTTTTCTGGTGAAATAGATGCTATTGTTACGGATGGTTTTACAGGGAATATATTCTTAAAAGCCGTAGAAGGACTGGGTAAATTTGTTAAAAGAAGTTTAAAAGATAGTATGAAAAAGAATATCTTATCTATTATAGCATCAATACCATCATTGCCAGCAATGAAACGTTTTGCTAAAATGGTAGATTATAAAGAGTATGGTGGAGCCTTATTTTTGGGAGTAAAAAAGCCAGTTGTTAAAGCACATGGAAGTAGTGATGAGAAATTATTTGAATTTACTATAAAACAGGCTGAACAATTTGTAAAAAATAAAGCTGTTGATAGAATGATAGATGAGTTTCAAAAGATAAACGATAAAGAGAAAGATAGTATAGAAATTTTAGATAAATAAAATTAAATTTATACTTGACAATTACTGAAACATGTAATATCTTTAAGTAAAATTTAAGTGTATGATAATACAAATAATCTATAAAATAGAATATTTATATTATCTAGCTAAAGATGCAAGCGAGAGGAGGTGACTTTATGAATTCAGAAGAGATATTTGAAAAAGTAAAAGGAATTATAGTAGAACAATTAGGTGTTGCAGAAACATCTGTTGCTATGGAAGCTTCTTTTATAGATGATTTAGGAGCAGATTCTTTAGATATAGTTGAATTAATAATGGCTTTAGAAGAAGAATTTGATACAGAAATTCCAGATGCTGATGCTGAGAAAGTAGTTACAGTAGGTGATGTTGTTGATTATATAAAAGAGCATGTTGCTTAATTTATATAAAGTTGCCTATAAATAAAGAAATGAAAGGGTAATACCTTTCTTTTTTTGATTTTTTATAGTATAATATATAAAGATTTTATTAAAAGGAGGTGAATATATGAGATTAGATAAGCTAGAAGAAAGTATAGGGTATACTTTCAAGAATAAATTACTTTTAAAAAATGCACTTACACATACATCTTATGCAAATGAAAATAATGTTAAGAGTAATGAGAAGTTGGAGTTTTTGGGAGATAGCATATTAGAGTTTATATCTAGTAAGTATATTTATACAAAATATCCAAATTTAAAAGAAGGAGAAATGACTAAAGTTAGAGCTGATGTTGTTTGCGAAAGAAGTCTTTATAAAGTTGCACTTAAGCATAATTTTAGTGATTTCTTATTTATAGGTAAAAGTCAAATAATTAATAAAGGAAATGAAAGACCATCAATTTTAGCAGATAGTATTGAAGCGGTTATTGCAGCTATTTATTTTGATTCTGGACTAGAAGCTGCAGAGAAGTTTATAGTAGAAAATTTAAAAGATTATATAGAAACTGCTAGTAAACATGTTGGAATGAAGGATCATAAAACAGTATTACAAGAAAAGCTTCAAGTGCATGGAGATGTTAAAATAAAGTATGATATTATAAAAGAATCAGGGCCAGATCATGATAAAACTTTTACAGCTAGAGTAAGTCTTAATGGAAAAGTTTTAGCAGAGGGTAATGGAAGAACTAAAAAAGAAGCTGAGATGGAAGCCGCTAAAAAAGCTTTGGAAAATATGTAATAAAGAAATTGATAATAGCCATAAAAGGTTTATATTATAAATAAATTTTTTTATAGAGATAAGCTAGCCACACATACTGATATTTAAATCAGCATTTTATTAAGTTATAAAAATATAATAATTTATAAATACATCAAAGGAGGGAAAAGTATGAAAAAAGAATACATTATACCAATTTTTGTGCCTCATTTAGGTTGTCCAAATAGTTGTACATTTTGCAATCAAAAAACTATTAGTGGACAATCAAAACAGGTAACTGCTAAAGATGTAAGAGATACAATAGAATATTATTTGAGTAATTTTAAAGATAATAATAAGTATGTAGAAGTTGCTTTTTTTGGAGGTAGTTTTACAGGAATAGAAGAAGAAGTTCAAGAAGAATTGTTGCAAGCGGCTTTCGAGTATATTAAGCAAAAAAAGGTAAATAGTATTCGTATTTCTACTAGACCAGATTATATTAATAAGAAAATTCTAAAAAGATTAAAAAAATATAAAGTAAAAACAATTGAACTTGGAGTTCAATCAACTAATAATTATATATTGTCAAGATGCCAAAGAGGACATACTTTTGAAGATGTTAAAAAAGCATCAAAATTAATTAGAAGAAAACGATTTATTTTAGGACATCAAATGATGGTTGGATTACCAGAAAGTACAAAATTAGATGAAATAAATACTACTAAAGCATTAATAAAATTAAAACCTAAAATAGTTAGAATTTACCCAGTTTTAGTTATTAAAGGTACTAAATTAGAAGATGAATATAAAAATAGCGAATATATTCCATTAACAGTTAATCAAGCAGTAGAGAGATGTAAGGAAATAGTTGCAATGTTTAATAAAAAGAATATAAAAGTTATACGTTTAGGTCTTCAAAATACAAATACAATTGATGAGCCAGGACATAATGAAAGTGAAGTGGTTGCAGGTCCATATCATCCAGCTTTTAGACAATTAGTAGAATCTAGTATGTGGTATGATAGTATACTTGACCATATTAAACAGTTCAATACAAAGGTAAAGGTTGTCGAAATAAGAGCAAATCCTATAAATATTAATAATATAATAGGTCATAAAAAAGAAAATATAAAAAAATTAAATGAAATATATGATGTAGAAGTAAATGTTACTTCAGATGAATCTATAAGACCAGGAGACTTTAAAGTTAATATATTAAAAACATATGAAGAATGTATAAATTTAAAATAGTATAAAATCACCTATATATGCAAATAATTGTAATATAGGTGATTTTTATGAAGTATACAAGGATAAAGAGAAAATTATTATTAAAAAAATATATAATAGAGTTTATACAAATTAGTATTGGATGTTTAATTATGGCGATTAGTACATCTTTTTTTCTACTTCCCAATCAGTTATCTACTGGGGGATTTGCAGGGATTTCTACTGTGGCATATTATATATTTAAAGTGCCTTTAGGAACAACTATGCTAATATTAAATATACCATTATTAATTTTAGGATTTTTTAGAATAGGAAAGGAATTTTTAGTTAAGTCGTTACTTGGGACTATATTATTGTCTGTTTTTATAGATTTATTGGATAAATATGAAGCTTTTACTCAAGATAGATTACTTGCTTGTATTTATGGTGGTGTTTTGATGGGATTTGGAACTGCTGTTATTTTAAGGGCGTTTGCTTCTACTGGGGGAACAGATTTACTTTCTTATATTATTAAATCATATAGAAAACATTTCCAAACAAGTAATTTAATTATGATTATTGATATTGTAATTGTGGCACTTAATGTAATTGTTTTTAAAGAGATAGAAATAGGCTTGTATTCTGCAATTGCAATATATTTAATGGGAAAAATGATAGATATTATTTTCGAGGGTGTTTCATTTACTAAAATGATGTTTATTATATCTCCGAAGTATAAAGAGATTGCAAATAAAATTAGTAAGAAAGTAAATAGAGGTAGTACTGGAATTTATGCCAAAGGAATGTTTAAACAGGATGAAAAGATGATGTTATTTTGTGTTGGTTCAAGAAGTGAAATTATAAGAATAAAGGAGATAGTTACTCGGGATAGATAAGAAAGCTTTTATTGTTATTAGTAATGCGAGAGAAACTTGGGGAAAAGGGTTTAAAAGGAAATAAACTTAAAATAAAAATATAAATTTGGGGTTTGACAATATAATCAATATATTATAGAATAAATATGCAATGTATTTAACCGTGCTAAAAGGTACAATGTTTAAATTATATATTAATATTTCACCAATCTTAATTTCTTTAACACGACAATTTATGCCTGTAGAATGCAGCGGGAAAAGAGAGGTGAGTACTATGCAAAGAAAAATAAAGAAATTAGCTGAATTTTCAAAAAAAATTATTTTGTTTTATGTATAGTTGTATCAATAAATATTAATATAAACTTTAGTTTAAATGTTGAGAACGCTGGGCAGGGTTAAATGCATTGTTTTTTATATTTGAATATGTTAAAATTTAATTAATAATTAAGAAATCTTTATTATGAAGAGAGGAAAAAATGAGAGAACAAGAAGTAGTTTTAAAAAATATAGATGCATTTAACCCAGTACATATATTTGAATGTGGTCAATGTTTTAGATGGGATAGAAATATTGATGGAAGTTATACTGGAGTTTTTGGAAATTGTGTAGCAAATGTGAAAAAAGAAGATAATAACATAATTATTAGAGGGATTAGTGATGATAATTTAGAAGAAAAAGTACATAACTATTTTGATTTAGATAGAGATTATAATAATATAAAATTAGAGTTATCTAAAATAGATGAACCACTTAAAAATAGCATAAAATATGGAGAAGGAATTAGATTATTAAATCAAGACTTATGGGAAACAATTATTTCTTTTATTATATCTGCAAATAATAATATTCCTAGGATTAAGGGGATTATAAAAAGAATTTCTGAAAAATATGGGAATGAAATAATTTGGAATGGAGAGAAATATTATTGCTTTCCGAGCCCAGAAGAACTTTCAAAAGCAAGTGTAGAAGATTTAAGAAAACTTGGGCTTGGCTTTAGGGATGTAAGAGTGTATGAAACAACTAAAATGATATTAGATAAAAAGGTAAGTTTAGAAGACTTACATAAAGAACAAGATAGTATGAAAGTTCGTGAACAATTACTTAATCTTTCTGGTGTGGGACCTAAAGTTGCAGATTGTATTTTGCTTTTTTCTACATTAAAAAGATTAGAAGTTTTTCCAATAGATGTATGGGTTAGAAGAGTTATGAATGAACTATATATAAAAAATGAAGATGAGAATAAAGTGAGTAAAAAATTAATAGAAAAACTTGCTAAAGAAAAGTATGGAGATTTAGCTGGGCTTGCACAACAATATCTATTTTATTGGAAAAGAGAAGCATAAATGATGAAATACTAAAAAATATCAGATTTTTTCTTAATATATGAAGACAAAAAAGGAGTACATATGAGTTTAAGATTAATTTATGGAAGATCTGGTACAGGAAAAAGTAGTTATATGTACCAGGAAATAAAAAATAGAATTAATAAAGAAAAGAAAATATATATTATTACACCAGAACAATTCTCTTTTACTGCAGAAAGAAAACTTATGGATAGTATAGGATCAGGTTCTGTTATAAATGCAGAAGTTCTTACTTTTGGGCGTATGGCATATAGAGTAATTCGGTGAGACTGGTGGAGGAGCACATAAAACAAATTTATCAAAATGTGGTAAAGCTATGCTTATATATAATATTTTGATGAATGAAAAAAGAAGTTTAAAATTTTTAGGTAAATCTGATGAAAATATAGAGTTAATAGGTACACAAATTACAGAATTTAAGAAGCATGGTATAAGTGTAGAGATGTTTAAAGAAGAAATAGATAATACTGATGATAAATATCTAAAATGCAAAATGCAAGATATGCTACTTGTATATGAGAAATTTCAAAATAATTTGAAAGATAAATATATAGATGAGAATGATGTTTTAACTATCCTTTCTGATAGAATAGAAGAAACTAACTTTTTTAATGATACTGTTATTTATATAGATGAATTCGTAGGATTTACAAAACAAGAATATGATGTTATAAGAAAACTGCTTAAACTTACTAAACAAATTAATATTACTGTATGTACTGATAGCTTAATTTTAGACAAAAATCCAGAAGTAGATATATTTTATTCTAATAAACAAACAGCTCGGAAGACTTATGGATATAGCAAAAGACGAAGATATAAACTTAGAAAATCCAAAGTATATAGAAAATAAATATCCTAGATTTAAATCTAAAGAATTATTACATTTAGAACAAAATTTATATAGTATTAAGCAAAAAAAATTCGATTTAGAGCCAAAAGATATATCTATTTTTTTAGCAAATAATCAGTATTCAGAAATAGAATATGTTGCTTCTAAAATTGTAAAATTAGTAAGAGAAGAGGGATATAGATATAAAGATATATCAATTATAACTAAGAATTTAGATAACTATTCTAATTTGTGCAAAGCTATTTTTAATAAATATGATATACCTATATTTATAGACGAGAAAAAAGATTTAAGTGATAATATTTTAGTTAAATATATTTTATCTTTATTAGATATATTTTCAAAAAATTGGTCACATGAATCGATTTTTAATTATATTAAAAGTGGATTTATAGAAATAGAGCCTGAAGAGATTTATGAATTAGAAAATTATTGTTTAAAGTGGGGAATAAAGCAAAGTAAATGGTATAAATCAGAATGGAACTTTTATGATGATAATGATAAAAATAAAGATAAAATGCAAAGAATGGAAGCTTTAAGAAAAATAATTGTAAAGCCTCTATTAGAGCTTAAAAATCAAACAAATTCATCTAAAGATGTTAGGACAATAACAAGATGTTTATATGAATTTTTAATAAAAAATAAAATAGATGAAAAATTAGAAAATAAAATTAAAGAAAAATTAGAAGAGGGGTCTAACGAATTAGCTACAGAATATAAAACAAGTTTTAAAGTTTTGCTTGATGTATTGGATGAAATTGTACTTGTGTTTGGTGATGATAAAATTACTTTTGACAAGTATATGCAAGTTCTAAAAATAGGACTTCGGTAATAGTGGACTTGGGAAAATACCTGCTTCTTCGGATCAAGTAATTATAGGTGATGTAGATAGATCCAGAAGTCATAAAGTAAAGGCTATTTTTATTATAGGTTTAAATGATGGTATGTTTCCAAGTATTAATAGAAACGAGGGATATTTTAATGATAAAGATAGAGAACTTTTGAAAAATGATGGTATAGAACTTGCAAAGGGAACTTTAGATAGATTATTTGAAGATAACTTTAACATATATAAAGCTTTTACTACTGCTGAAGAAAAACTTTATTTATCGTATGCTTCATCAGATTCAGAAGGAAAATCTCTAAGAAGCTCTATACTTATATCTAAGATTAAGAGATTATTTCCTAATATAAAAGAGAAAAGTGATATTGTAGAAAAATCATTTGAAATAGCAAATGAAAATATAGCTTTTGAAAGTTTATTAAATAATTTAAGTAGATTAAAAGATGGTGAGGAAATAGAAAATCGTTGGTATACAGTATTTGCTTATTTTTATAATAATGAGAAATGGAAGCTTAAATTAGAAAATAGTATAAAGGGAATATATTTTACAAATATACCTTCTAATATTAGTAAAGAAGCTGTTCAAAAGCTGTATGGAAATGTATTAAAAACAAGTATATCAAGATTAGAACAATATAGAGCTTGTCCTTTTTCATACTATCTAAAATATGGATTAAAGATTTCAGAAAAGAATACTTTAAATGTGAGCTCTATAGATACTGGTTCATTTATGCATGATGTTATAGATAGCTTTTTTGATGAAGTGAAGCGGTAGGTCTATAAGTATAAAAGATATTACAGATGAAGAAATAGAAAAAATAATCGAAGAAATTGTAAATGACAAATTAAATTTGAATAAAAATTATATTTTTTCTAGTACACCTAAGTATAAGGTACTTGCGCAAAGATTAAAAAGAGTTGTTTTAAAATCTATGAAATATATTATAGAAAGTTTAAAATATAGTGATTTTGATGTGCTGGGAAATGAAATTGAATTTAAAGAAGGAAAAGAATATGAGCCAATAACTGTTTCTTTAGATAATGGAAAAAAAGTACAAGTAACAGGAAAGATAGATAGAATAGATATTGGAAAATTAGGTAAAGATAAATATATTCGTATTATAGATTATAAATCTTCTGTAAAACATATTGATTTAAATGAAGTTTATGCAGGGCTTCAGATCCAATTACTTACATATCTTGATGCGGTTTGCAAGGAAGAAAATGTATTGCCTGCAGGAGTATTATATTTTAATTTAATAAATCCTATCATTAAATCAGATAAAAATTTAAGTAAAGAGGAAATCGAAGATGAAATAAGAAAAAAATTTAAAATGCAAGGACTTATTCTTGCAGATGTAGAAGTTGTAAAAATGATGGATAAACGTTTAGAAAAAGGGGCATCTAATATTGTTCCTGCATATTTAGACAAAGAGGGAAATTTAAGTAATTCAAGGTCTAACACAGTTACAAGGTCTCAGTTTGAATATTTGCAAAAATATATGAATACAATAATTAAACAGATATCAGAAGAGATTCTAAAGGGTCAAATTGACTTAAAACCTTACTATAATATAAAGAATAAGAAAACTCCTTGTGAATATTGTGAGTATAAGGCAATATGTAATTTTAACAAAAGTGGACTAAAAAATGATTATAGATATATAGGAAAAATGGATAAGCAAGTTGTACTTGAGATGATAAAAGAAGAAAGTTAAATTAAATGATAAAGGCTGCCTAATAACTAGGCAGCCTATTTTTACTTATGATAAAATCTCTACTTGCCGAGTAGAAAAGTTAGCATTAGTGTCAAGTGCAATTGTTATATTAGATAAGTCGACAATATCGAAGTCTCTTGTAAAATGATTTGATTTATTCCTACCATTACCAAGAGGATAGGTTACAAAAACTTCTGTATGCCCATTAGGGAATATTCGTACTTTCATTTTGTGAGTTTCGTTACCTATAATACGTACTGCTGTGCAAAGAATAATCTCTTTTGTAATCTTGCACTTCCAATCACTTGCAATTACGTAATTACCTGTCATTTTTATAGGCGAGAAGCCCTGGCATGACCTGAAACTATGATTACGAATGTGAATAATTAACCGTTTACTATTCATAACAAAGAGCACCTTTCCCTACTCGCTTTAAATAAGCTTTCGTTCTCAAAATATATGAGCTTTTAAATTGTGACAATATTATATACAGTTTGTATACATATGTCAATGTAATAAATGTATGTAGATGAATTATTGTTTGAGTCAAGTAATCGTTGGCATTTTTTTCAGATAGAATATTACTATTTGTGAAAAACATAATTTGGTTAACTATGTTTTCTATTTTTATATGTTTTATGTGCTCCGAAAAATGTTGGCCAACATGTAATTTCACTGCTATTCTCAAATCTTATTAATTCCTTTATTGCTCTCACACTATTTGGCTCAAATTGTTCATTCACATTATAATTCTTTAAAGTATGTTCCTCTTCTATTCCTTCTTTTGTTTTTCCTCTTGTTGTTATATATGCATCATAATTCTTTTTATATCTTTTTTCAAGTGTTTTTATATATTCATCTGCATAATCTTCATATTGTTCTCTTTTTGCCATCTCATCTATTTCTTCTATTCTTACACTATTTTTATGTTCCTTAAATAAAGCACTCACTTTCGCTAAATATGTTGCTCCCTTTCTACTAAAGGCTTTTCTTCCTTTAAACCTTTTACTAAATATGGTGAATATTTGGCTCTCCATCGTCCCCATATTCCTATATTCAATTTCCTTCGGTGCTTTTGGTAATTCTATTAAATCTGTATATCTCTCCAAATCTTTACTTAAATATACTTTTAATTGCTCTAATCTTTTTACCTGTTTTTCTTCTCCTCCAACTTCATATTTTAAATTTTCTATATATGCACATATTTTCTTATACTCTTTATTCTCAAACATCCTTATTATTTCATTCCTATTTTTTTCTCCTTCTATACTTTTCACTATCTCTTGATATATATGAAATTTGTCTTTTTGCCTTATCATATTTTTATCTGCTAATTTATTTATCCATTGTGCTCCATCACCATTTACAACTCTGTATTTTATGGCTTCTTCTTTATAATTACTATATATTTTTGCTTCCCTAACTTCTCTTATTTCCTTTGTACTCATAAATCCTGCTATATATGTTTTATTTACTATTTCATGTCTACTACTATCCTTTTTCCATCCTTCATAACTCTCATGTAATTTTAATTCTGCTTTCACTCTCTTTGGAATAACATATTCTTTTCCTTTCTTCTCATATGCTATTTTATTTCGTTCTATTTGCTCTTTTCTATCTTTTCCTTGTAAATTTATCCATAATCCATCGGCTTCTTCAAACAATATTGGAATCTCTTTTTTTCCTTTTTCCAATTTATTTGCTTTATACAACTTTACCATTTCTTTCTCTTTTTTATCAATTTTTTCTCCTACATGCATTGTCAATTTTCTCATTGTTTCATGGCTTAATTGCACTTGTGTCATTTGTTCAATCTCATTCGCCGCTTTTCTGTACGATGTTGTTTGAACTACTGCATCTAATACCTTCTCTACTACATTTTTTGAAATTCTACCATTTTCAAATATTTTTACATTCTCGTCTAATAAATATCTATATTTCTTTCCCTTTTTATTGTTATTTATATATACTCGTCTTTCATATTCTACAACACCCATTATTGTCTTTACACAATTTTTTCTTTTTCCTTTATTTCTCATTTCAATTGGTCTGGTTGACTTTATTTTATCATCAATGCTCTCTAATATCTCTTTCACTATTTGGCGGCCTATTTCACATACAAAATCGTATACTTTATTTTCTATTTCATTGAAATCTATCTGTTCCTTTGTTATAATACTATCAAACATAAATAATTCTCCTTTGAATATTGATTTTTTTGGTACTAATATTCTATCGAATTATTTATGTTTTTTCTATGTTCTTTATACTTTTTGCCAATTAATATTTTACACATTCTGAATTATTAAATCATTCTTGTATTTTTTATTTGTTTTTGATAATATAATTGGAATAGAAAGAAGGATAAATGTGTATGAGAAATAGTTTTTTAGAAGTTGATGTAAATGCAGTATCATACAATATTGCACAAATAAAAGATTTTGTAGGTAAAGAAGTAGAAGTAATGCCAGTAATTAAGGCTGATGGTTATGGACTTGGAGCTTTTAGTTTAAAACGTGCTATAGAAGAAAACGAAATTAAGAAAGTAGCTGTGGCCATTGTTGATGAAGCTATAACTTTAAGAGAAAATGGATTTAATCAAGATATAATTATATTAAATGAATTATTATTAGATGAAGCGAAACAAATTGTAGAATATAATTTAACTCCAGGAATATCTGTATATGAAATAGCAAAAGAAATTAATTCTTTAGCTAAAGAAGCAGGAAAAATAATAAATGTTCATATAGAAGTAGATACTGGTATGGGAAGAGTAGGTTTAAAACCAGAAGATGTTTTAGAGTTTGCATATAAAGTATCAAAACTAAAAAATATCTATATAGAAGGAATATATACTCACTTTTCATCAGCTGATAGTAGTATAGAATATACAAATAAACAAATAGAATTGTTTGATAAAGTAGTATTTAATCTGAAAGAAAACGGATATAATATAAAATATAAGCATGCAGCAGCAAGTAGCGGAATTATAGAATTTAAAAATTCACATTATAATATGGTAAGACCTGGATTAATAATATATGGATATTATCCTAATATTAATATGAAGGAGAAACTGTATTTAAAACAAGCTACAAAAATGAAGTCAAGTGTGGTCTTTCTAAAAGAAGTTCCTAAAGGAACATCTATTAGTTATTCTAGGAACTATATAACAGATAAAAAGACTAAAATAGCAACTATTCCAATTGGATATGCAGATGGAATAAGGAGGAGTTTGTCTAATATAGGAAGAGTGTATATAAATGGGAAATATGCAAATATTATTGGAAATATTTGCATGGATAACTTTATGGTAGATGTTACAGAAATAAAAAATATTAAAGTTGGTGATGAAGTGATTTTATGGGATAATGAACATATAACAGTAGAAGAGATTGCAGACAAATGTAATACAATCAACTATGAAATTTTATGTGATATTTCTAAGAGAATACCAAGAAAATATATGAAAAACTAGATTCATAAAAATTAAGTTAAAAATATAAAGATAAAAAGCATATATAATAGCAATTTCATTATAAAAAGTGAATAGTTTAATTTTTGTAGTAATAATGCCTTTTATATTAAAATGTTTGAGGAGGAAATATGAAAGATTTGTCAAATGAAAATGTAATTCATGTAAACAAAAATGGTGTGGAATATTTACAGTTTAGAAAATTATTACAGTATAAAGATAAAATATCCCATTGCTTTACATTAAAAGACTTAACCTTTGGTGATAATTCAAATTTTTATGATATAAAGAAAAATGTTTTAGAAAACTATAATAAAATTACAAATGAATTAAATTTAGATAGTAAAAATATTGTTAGACCATTTCAAACACATACTAATTTTGTTAAAAATGTCACAACCGAAAAGGGGATTTTTATAGAAGAACTAAAGGATATAGATGGACTATTAACAGATAGAAAAGATGAAGTTTTATCTTTAACTTTTGCAGATTGCATGCCTATATATTTATATGATAAAAAGAAAAACATAATTGGAAATATACATTCTGGATGGAAAGGAACATTAAATAAAATAGGAAAGTTAGCAGTAGAAAAAATGATTAAAGATTATGGTTCTAATCCTGAAGATATTATTTGTGCAATAGGACCTACAATTAGAAAATGTCATTTTGAAGTAGATGAAGATGTGAAAGATATGTTTTATGAAGCTTTTAAGGATAGTAATATCATTAGTCTTGGACAAATAAAAGATGGGAAACAAAAATATTATATAAATACAGTGCTTGCTAATATAAATATGATGAAAAGATTAGGCTTAAAGGACGAAAATATTATAGATAGTAAAATTTGTACAGTATGTAATTCAGATAAAATGCATTCTTATAGAGTAGATAAAAATCTAGCTGGTAGAAATACTGCAATAATTGCAATAAAATAATAACTTTTAGGAGGAAAAGCAGATGTATGACAATTGGGAGAAATTAGAAGAATCAATTATAGATTGTAATAAGTGTAAATTGTGTAATAATAGGACTAATATTGTTTTAGGAGAAGGTAACAGAGAAGCAGATATTATGTTTGTAGGAGAAGGACCACGGAGCAGATGAAGATAGACAGGGGATTCCTTTTGTTGGTAAGGCTGGACAGTTAATGAATAAGGCTTTTGAAGGCTTGGAGATTAATAGAGACAAAATATATATTGCAAATATTGTAAAGTGCAGACCACCAGCAAATCGTGTACCAGAACAAGATGAAGCAGATGCTTGCTTAAATTACTTGCGTAATCAAGTTATATTAATAAAACCCAAAATTATTGTTTTACTTGGAAGTACAGCATTAAAAAATATATTAGGAAAAGAATATGGAATAACTTCTGCAAGAGGTAATTGGATGGAGCAAAAGGGAATTTTATATATGCCCACTTGGCATCCAGCAGCTTTATTAAGAGATGAAAATAAAAAAATAGAATTTTGGCAAGATTTAAAAAAGGTAAAGGAAAAGGCAGAAGAAATTAAATTAACAATTTAAAGAGCTTTATTTAGTTTACTTATTAAATGCTAGAATGAAGTATTAAATTATTTATAATGTGAAAAACAATATAAAGAGGTATGAAGTATGAGTAATAAATATTTTAAAACAATTGAATATAAGTTAGTTGATAAAAAAATAGCATATCAAGGAAAGAGATTAAGAGTAGAAGAGTTAAAGTATTTAAATGGTACACAAGAAATTTATCGTGAACATGTTATTGCAGGAGATGCAGCAGTTATTTTAGCGATTAAAGATAATGGTAATGTTATTATGATACAAGAGCCAAGAACACCAATAAATAAGGTTATTCTTGCATTACCTGCACGGTCAAATAGAAAAAGGTGAAAGTGCAGAAGAAGGAGCAAGAAGAGAGTTAGAAGAAGAAACAGGATATTATGCAAAAAAAATAACAAAATTAAGAGAATATTATCCTTCTGTTCGGATATACAGATGAAAAAATAACAATATTCTTGGCTACAGATTTAAAAGAAACGGAAAGGCATTTAGATGAAACAGAAGATATAAATGTAGTTGAAGTTTCTATGGAAGAATTAAAAGATATGTTAGATAAGAATGAAATAATTACTGCAAGTACAACAATTGCTCTAATGCATTATATTTTATATGTGAAGAATAATTAGTAGATAATATATTAATTAGAATTAAGATTTTTTACTGTATTTTATAAAATCATAATTCTAATTTTTTATTGTAAAATTTATTTTAGTCAGAAAGTGGAACAAAATTAATAGTTAAATAAGGAAAATGTGCCAAGTTATTTTAGATTATTTTTTTATTTAATAGAAAGAAATAAGATGCAACTTTTTATTTTTTTGATATGTAGTTAAGATGAAGACACAAGTAATTTAAATAATAAGTAGGTATATATAATGTAACAATATATTATTGTACCTATTTTATATTTGTGATAAGATAGTTTTATATAAAAAAAGGGGATAAGGTTATGAATGATGATGAAGCAAAATGTGGACTAGTATTAGGTTTAAATAAGATAAAGGAGATATTGATAAAAAGTAATTTATTAATAGAGTGCAATATTATAGATGAAGATATTAACTATATTTCATATGATTCAAGAAACATAGAAAGAAATACTTTATTTTTCTGTAAGGGAATGTATTTTAAGGAAGAATATTTAAAAGAGGCAATAGAAAAAGGTTCTATAGCTTATGTATCAGAGCAAAAATATAAAACAGAAGATACATCATATTTTATAGTATCTAATGTATTAAAGGCTATGGGAATAATCTCACTAGAATTTTTTAATTATCCAGATAGAAATTTAGAAAAAATTGGAGTTACAGGAACTAAGGGAAAGACTACAGTTACATATTTTTTAAATAATATTTTAGAAGAATATACAAATTCAAGACCAGGATTAATATCTTCTATATGGACATATACTGGGGCTAAGGATGAAGAATCTCATATAACTACTCCAGAAGCAATGGAAATTGAAAAGAGTTTTTATGAGATGGTAAGGTCAAATATAAAAAATGTAACAATGGAAGTTTCTTCTCAAAGTTATAAAAGGTCAAGATTGGAGGGAGTAGAATTCGAATATGGCCTTTTTTTGAATATAGATAAAGATCATATTAGCAAGTTAGAACATCCAAATTTTGAAGATTATTTGAATTGTAAGTTAGAATTCTTAAAACATTGTAAGAATGTCTTGATAAATAAGGATACAAAGCATTTAGAAGAAGTACTTAAAGCTGTTAAGGGAAAAAATGTAGTCTTTTTTGGTAGTAATAATGATGCAGATTATTATGTTACAGAAATAATAAAAGAAGAAAATGGATTTTCTTTTATAGTAAAAAATGATAGGTTAAGATATTCAAAGAGATTTAATATAAAAATGCAGGGGAGATTTAATATAGAAAATGCATTAGCAGCAATTAGTGTGTGCAAGATGTTAAATATTGATGATGAAATAATACAAAAAGGATTATTAAAAACTAAAGTACCAGGAAGAATGACTATTTATGAGAAATCAGGTATAACTGTTATTATAGATTATGCTCATAATAAACTTAGTTTTGAGAAATTATATGAATCTTTAAAAACAGATTATCCGAATAGAAGAATTATATCTGTAGGTGGAACTGTAGGAGGAAAAGCATATAATAGAAGAGAAGAATTTGGAAAAATTGTTGGACAAGCTTCAGACTATATATATTTAACTGCTGATGACCCTCAGTTTGAGAAAACAGAAGATATCTGCAGAGATATTGGAAAATATATAGATGATAAGTCTAAATTTGAGATTATAAAGGATAGAAAAAGGGCTATTAATAAAGCAATAACAAACTCTAGAAGCGGAGATGTTATTGTACTTCTTTCAAAAGGTACAGATAGATACCAAAGAATAAAAAATAAGGATGTACCATATGAGTCTGATGTGAAGATTGTAGAGAAGAAGCTCAAAATTATGAGAGCTTAAAGTTTTGATAATTCATTAAAATGTTATATGATATATACATGGATTTTATTTGTTATTGTATTATGAATTTGATAAATAAAATAGTAATTTTTCGTTTAGATTGATGGAGGTGGTAATTATAGAATATTGGTGGATATGGTTGTTGATATTGACTTTTTGTATTATAATACCGAGAGGGAATAAATTATATTTAGGAATATTAAAAAGAAAAAAGAAAGGAGAAAATAGAAAAATGCCAACAGAATTAATGAAAGAATTTATAGGAAAAGTATGTGCAATTACTCTATTTAATGAATCATTTGGAATTACTGGAAAAATTATATCAATAGAAGGTAATTGGATAAAAGTTGAGGAAAAAGATACAAGTAGACTTGTAAATGGAGATATGATTAGAGATATAAAAATAATGCCTGCTAAATATCAAAAGTAACTGTAAAATTACAATTTTAAAGGGAAGTAAACCTAAGGTGTGTGTATTTTTATAATATAAAATGATACTATTATTCTTGAAAAGAGGGATATTATGAATCAAGAAAAAATAGGAAAGTTTATTGCAGAAAAGAGAAAAGAAAAAAAATTAACACAGGAGCAATTAGCAGAAAAATTAAATATAAGTAAAAATGCAGTAAGTAAATGGGAAAGAGGGTTAAATCTTCCCGATGTTTCAATTATGCAATACTTGTGTAAAATACTAAATATTACTTTAAACGAGCTTTTTATTGGTGAAAAGATATTAGATGAGCAATATAAAGAAGTAGCAGATAATAACCTATTAAATGCTTTAGAAAACAGTTCATTTTCTTTAAAGGAAAAAATAGAATTTTATAAAAAGAAATGGAGAAAAGACCATATATCTAAAATTATTTTGTGTTGTATATCATGGGTAGTATTAATTATTGTACTTAAATTTCAAAATATTGGAGGTTATATTATTGGAACAATATCAGTAATGTTAGCAATGTTGTTTTATGTTATACTCTATAATCAAATGATGATATACGTTGAAAATAATGCTTATAAAAAAATTGAAAAATAACAAAAAATTACAATATCATTAAAGAGAATTTGTTTGCAACTACAATTAAAAAAAACAAAGTTTATTAAATTTCTATTTTGGCAAAAATGTCAACAAAGAACAATCTATGAACATATGGTCAAATATATTGACAATAAATTTAAAGAATAATAAAATTAAGATGAACAGGTGAATTTTCATCTTAATTTTTTTATGGAGAAGAAAAATGTATAATAATGAAGAAATAAAAGAAAAAGTAGATTATTGTTTAAATTGTAAAGTAAAGCCATGTCAAAAAGGATGTCCGTTAAATAATGATATTCCAGAGTTTATTTTCAATATAAAACAAGAAAAATATGAAGAAGCATATAAGATATTAAGTAGGACAACTGTTATGCAATCTATATGTGGAAGAATTTGTCCTCATATGAGTCAATGTATGGGAAGTTGCGTAAGAGGTATAAAGTCAAATCCAGTAAGTATTGGAGAATTAGAGTATAAATTAGGAGATTTAGCTATAGAAAATGGATTTTCTATGGAAGAATTAGAAAAAGACTGTAGTGGCAAAAAGGTTGCTGTTATTGGAAGTGGGCCTGCACGGACTTACTTGTGCTGCTTTTTTAGCAAGAAGAGGAGCTATAGTTACAATATACGAAAGATATTCTAGCTTAGGTGGTATTTTAAGACATGGAATTCCAGAGTTTAGATTAAGTAAAGATATATTAGATAGTACAATTAAAAAAATATTAGAATTAGGAATTAATGTAGAATATAATAAAGAAATTGGAAAAAATGTTTCTTTAGAAGAATTAACTAGTAGATATGATGCCGTTTTTATTGGGATAGGAGCTAATATTCCATGGAAAATGGGAATAGAAGGCGAAGATTTGCAAGGAGTATATGGAGGAAATATATTATTAGAAAAACAAAATCACCCAGATTATACAGGAAAGAAAGTAGCAATAATTGGTGGTGGTAATGTTGCTATGGATTGTGCAAGAACTATAAAGAGATTAGGCGCAGAGAATGTGACAGTTATATATAGAAGAAGTGAAAAGCAAATGCCAGCAGAAAGAAAAGAAATAGAAGATGCAAAGAATGAAGGAGTAGAATTTTTATTTCAAAATAATGTTATTAAGATTTTAGGACAAGATAAGTTAGACAAGATTGAATGTATAAAAACAGAACTTGTAAAGAAAGAAGGAGAATCAAGAGAAGTTCCTATTGATATTGAAGGAAGTAATTATCAAATTTTAATGGATTATGTAGTAATGGCAATAGGCTCTAGCCCAGAAGAAAGTATTGTAAGTAAGCTTAATTTAGAAAGAACTAAAAGAGGATATATTAAAGTAAATGAAGAATATAGAACATCAAATAGAAAAGTTTTTGCAGGTGGAGATATAATTGGACAAAAAGCAACTGTAGCCTATGCAGCAAGAGCAGGTAGGGACGCTGCAGAAAGTATAATTGAGTATTTAAAAAAATAGAATCAAAAGTTTTCAAAGTGTCAAAAGGTGTCAAAGGGGACGGGGCATATTGGCAATTTTTAATAACACTAAAGTCTTTTTTATTAAAAATTGCCAATATGCCCCGTCCCTTTTGACACTTTTTGACATAGTTACATGTTAATTTTTATTAAATATTCTTTTGAAGAATTCCATAAGTTTATTTTGTTTGTGTTCAATTAGAGAGTTATTAATAATAGAAGTATATTCATTATTAATTTTATCTATTATTTTATTATTATAATTTGTAAATGTAAAATAGTCATCTGATTTTCCTATTAAGTCTTTATAGATTAACAATTTATTTTTAAATATTTCAATATCACTATCAGAATTTAGTATTTTAAATTGATTATTAAAATATGAAATAAATAACAGATTTTGCGTTTTTAAGAATGTATATTTTATTTTTTGTTTATATTTATTAATTATATTAGCATATTTTTTTGATTTAGTATTTGAACAATTATTGTCATATAATTTATTTGAAATCAAAGCTATTTGTTCTTCAAATTGCAAGAGTTTATCAAAGCTTATAGATATTTTATCAAAATTTTTCTTTCCTATTAAATCGATTAGTCGATTTTTAAAATTATCGTTACTATAGAAAGTACTATCATATAATGTATTTTCTCCAACTAAATAGCAGATTTGACTCATCAAGTTACAAATTAATGGATAGTAATTAGGACTTATAGTTGAAAGTTCTATTCCATAATATTTTACAGAATCTAAAGACTCTCCGTAATATATATGAACTTATAATTTGTACTGCTGCCTCATTTAATCCCATTCCAAAGGCTTTAGATTTGTTAAACTCTAATAAGCCTAGTCTAATTAATGTATTGTCATCATCTATTACTTCTTGTAGATGATGTATTATTTCATGTACAGCAAACTTTTTTAAATCTAATAAACCCATTCCATCTCTAAAGTAAATAGATGAGTTTTTATAAAAGTAACTAGCTTCAGCAAGCCCGAGCTGGCATGTTTGCTATATACATTGGTAAATCACGAATTTCATCAAATAAATCATGAAAATTAAAACGTAGTTTAGGAAATGTATTACAAATTCCAGAAGCTACAAATTCTGCAATAGATCCAGCAGTATCTAAATCAAGTCTTTCTATTACTTCTATACCATTTGATTTTAGTTCTTCTTCAATCCCCATATTAAGACTTTTCTCCTTAGTAAATTCTAATATATATTATAATATAACTTTTTTTGATAAGCAATAAAAACTAGAATAAAGTTTTGGGTTTGTTCTTAGCAAGATTTAATTTACCTTGATTAAATATATTTAAAAATAAAATCATGTGTATATTTTACTTTAAAATACATATAATATATCATAATGCATTATTTTGTATTGACAAACATATTAAATACAAAATATAATTACATACTATAATAACTATAATTAAATTAGATGTTATTATACTGGTTTCCTGTATCCAGAGTTAAAAACAGTGTATAAAAGCAGTTTTTCTGTATCTTGTAAAAACAGAAAAAATAAGAAGCAGGAAAATAAATTTTTTGCTTCTTATTTTTTATAAAATTAAAACTATTTGACAACAATATTATAAATTTTATTTTTTACATAAATTTCTTTAACAACATTTTTATCCAATATTGCAGTTTGTACATTTTCATTTCCATGAACAATTTCTTTAACTATAGATTCTTCGCTATTTAGAGGAATCATAACAGTAGCCTTTACTTTTCCATTTACTTGAACAGGTAATTCTATTTCATCGTCAATTGTTTTGGCTTCATCGAATTCTGGCCAGTTTGAATAAGCTATTGATGAATTATTACCTAAAACTACATTCCAAAGTTCTTCTGTAATATGTGGTGCAATAGGGTTTAATAGTTTTAAAAATCCTTCTGCATATTCTTTTGGAAAACAGTTAGTTTTATATACTGCATTTATAAAAATCATTAATTGGCTAATTGCTGTATTGAAGTTCATTGTTTCATAATCGTTTGTAACTTTTTTTACTGTAAAGTGGTAGACTTTTTCTAGGCTAGCATTTTCTTCATCTTTTATTTTATCAGATTCTGTATATAGTCTCCAAACTCTATCTAAGAATTTCTTAGAACCATCAATTCCTTTTGGGTCCCAAGGTTTAGCAGCATCTATTGGCCCCATGAACATTTCATAAAGTCTTAAGCTATCTGCACCAAATTCTTTTACCATATCATCTGGATTAACAACATTACCTTTAGATTTACTCATTTTTTCACCATTTGAACCAAGAATCATACCTTGATGACGAAGTTTTTTAAATGGCTCTGCTACAGGAACTATACCTTTGTTATATAAGTAATTATTCCAAAATCTTGAATATAATAAATGACCTACAGCATGTTCTGGTCCACCCATATATAAGTCTACAGGAAGCCAGTATTCAAGTAATTTTTTATCTGCTAATTCTTTATCGTTTCTTGGGTCTATATAACGTAAGAAGTACCAACTAGAACCAGCAGAACCAGGCATTGTACTAGTTTCTCTTTTTCCATGTTTACCGTCTATTGTAACATTTAACCAATCGGTTGCTTTTTCTAGCGGAGAGTTACCTGCTTTAGAAGGCTTGTAATCTTCAAGTTCTGGTAAAATTAAAGGTAAATCTTCATCTCTTAAAGCAATCATTTCACCATCATCTGTATGAACAATTGGAATAGGTTCTCCCCAATAACGTTGACGTGCAAATATCCATTCACGTAGTTTATAATTTACTTTTTTAGTTCCTACTTTATTTTCTTCTAACCATTTAAGCATTTTTTCTATTGCATCTTCTTTATTTAAACCATTTAAGAAATCAGAATTAATATGAAGTCCATCATCTGTATATGCTTCTTTTGAAATGTCGCCACCTTCTAATACAGGTATAATTTCTAATCCGAATTTTTTTGCAAATTCATAATCTCTAGTATCATGTGCAGGAACTGCCATAATTGCGCCTGTTCCATAAGAAGCTAAAACATAGTCTGAAATCCAAATTGGAATTTCTCTTCCATTTACAGGATTTATAGCGTAACTACCTGTAAATACACCAGTTTTTTCTTTGTTTAATTCTGTTCTTTCTAAGTCTGATTTAGAACTACAAGTTTTAATATATTCATCAACTTCAGATTTTTTATCTTCAGTTGTAATTTTTTTAACTAATTCACTTTCAGGTGCTAAAACACAGTAAGTAGCACCAAATAGAGTATCGCATCTTGTAGTAAATACAGTAAAGCTTAAATCTTCAAAACCTGCGACTTTAAAGTTTACTGTAGCACCAACAGACTTACCAATCCAGTTTCTTTGGATTTCTTTTGTTGATTCTGGCCAGTCTAATTCATCTAGATTTTTTAGTAATGTTTCTGCATAAGCAGGGATATCTAATACCCATTGTTTCATGTTTTTACGAACAACTGGAAATCCTCCACGTTCACTTTTTCCATCAATTATTTCATCGTTTGCTAAAACTGTTCCTAATTCTTCACACCAGTTAACAGGCATATCTACTAGTTTTGCTAAACCGTCTTTATATAACTCTTTAAAAATCCATTGTGTCCATTTATAGTAATTTGGATCACATGTAGAAATTTCTTTATCCCAATCAAAAGAAAGACCTAGCATTTTTAATTGTTTTTTAAATGTGTCTATGTTTTGTTTTGTAAATCCATCAGGGTGATTTCCTGTTTTTATTGCATATTGTTCTGCAGGAAGACCAAACGCATCCCATCCCATAGGGTGAAGTACATTATATCCTTGCATTCTTTTCATTCTAGAGACTATATCTGTTGCTGTATATCCTTCTGGATGACCAACGTGCAAGCCTTGTCCAGATGGATATGGAAACATGTCCAATGCGTAGAATTTAGGTTTTGAAAAATCCCATACATCAGTTTTAAATGTTTCGTTTTTGTCCCAATATTCTTGCCATTTTTTTTCTATTTCTTGAAAATTGTAGTCCATTAAAGCATCTCCTTTTTTACTTAAAATTATATATGTTATAAATTTCCATAATTATACTACAATTAGAGAAAAAAGGAAAGAGAAAAATTCAATTTATTAAAGTAAATTCAGCGTTTTATAAGTGTAGATGTTGATTTTACAATTTAGATTTATTCATTAAATAATTCAATATTTTTGGAATTGAAAAGTGCAGAGGGAATAATTTGGAAAAAGTTGAATATAATATAAATGATCATTTAAAAAATGATAGGTAGGATAAAAAATCAAGATGTCAGATTTGACAGAAAGGATTGCATTATGTACAGAAAAAGAACAAACGAAGATAATAGTCGGGATTTAGCTTCAGCTACATATAATTTAGTTGCAGAAATCAAGACGTTGGAACAGAAATTATGTAGTTGTAATTTTATTCCTGAAAAGACAGAGAATTTGGAAATTTGTGTAATGTCTAAGGGAAGAAATGTGTCTAAATTTATTGAACATAATCAGCTATCTAAGGATATATTAAAGATTCCTTTTTTAGTGGATAAAAGTCTTATAAGGCGCATTCTAACTTATTCTAAAGCCTTAGATAATCCTTTAAGAATAATAAAAGATATAGTTGAGGCTAATTTAAATCTTTATGTATTGTGCATAGATTATGAGGATGAAATAATTTCATTTATCTTAAAAAAAGATTAATTCAAATATCAGTGGTTTAGGATAGTAAAAATTTATTTTAAACTACTGATATTTTTATAAATTTAGAGAAAGACATAATTAACTACAATATTTGGACAAATAATAATTTTTCAAAAGAATGTAATGCTTGAAAAACAGCTAAAATATGATATTATGCCAGTAGAAATCTTTATTAGTAAGATAAAGTCGGAGGTAGTCAGACCGATTGTAGAATCCAAAAATAATTATTATGGAGGGATATAGAATGGCTAATGAAGAAAAGATTAATTTCAATAACGGTGCTTCCGTTGTGAAGAAATTTGGAAAAGAAACTTTTTCAAATAAATTTGCTAGTTTGCAGGCAAATGAATCCGGAACTGGTGAAGTTACGATAATAGATGAAAGCATTAAAAATAATGCAAAATTGATTGTCGATATGTTTGATGAAAGTTAATTCCAACGTAAGAAAGGGAGAGTCTGATTTTTAAACTCTCTCTTTTTCGTAATAACTTATAATTTTTACGAGAAAAAATATGTTCGCGAACAATTATTATCAAAAGAATTATAACATTAATTATTGTTCAAATAAGATAAAATAATAAAAAGATTATGTAAAATCAGCAAAAACTTTATATAGTCTCTTTTCGTTTTGAGGGTAATAAGCTAAAATAGATCAGTATGCTTGAAAAAATAAATATAAAAAAACTATTCTCAAAAAAGAAGAAATATATAAATATTTGTCGTCCGATTTCTATTGACAAATATCATATTTAATAGATAAAATTAGGACAAGGTTAAAAAGGAGGTTTTTATGGCAACAGAAATTAGTGAAGAAGAAAAAAACAGAATAAAATCAATGGTTGATAATTTAGTGGAAAAAGCCAAAATTGCATCACAAGAGTATTTAAAGTTAGACCAAAATCAGGTAAATGATATTATAAGAGCTATGGCAATGGCAGGGTTAGAACATCATATGGATTTAGCTAAAATGGCTGTAGAAGAAACTGGACGTGGAATTTATGAAGATAAGATAACTAAAAATATGTTTGCAACAGAATATATTTATCACAGTATAAAATATGATAAAACAGTAGGAGTAATTTCAGAGAATGAAGAAGAAGGTTATGTAGAGATTGCAGAACCAGTAGGAATTATAGCTGGTGTAACACCAGTAACAAATCCTACTTCAACAACTATGTTTAAATCTATTATTGCAGCAAAAACAAGAAATGTTATTATTTTTGGTTTTCATCCATCTGCACAAAAATGTAGTGTAGAAGCTGCAAAAATTGTAAGAGATGCAGCTATCAAAGCTGGAGCTCCAGAAAATTGTGTTTTATGGATAGAGGAACCATCTATTACTGCAACAAACTTCTTAATGCATCATCCAGATGTAAATTTAATACTCGCAACTGGTGGAACAGGAATGGTAAAAGCTGCTTATTCATGTGGAAAACCAGCTTTAGGTGTAGGACCAGGAAATGTTCCATGTTATATTGATAAAACAGCAAAATTAAAAACATCTGTTAATGATTTAGTTCTTTCAAAATCATTTGATAATGGAATGATTTGTGCATCTGAACAGTCTGTTATTGTTGATAAAGAAATACAAGATGAATTTGAAAAATTAATGTGTGATGCGGGATGTTACTTCTTAAGTGCAGAAGACACAAGTAAACTTAAAGGTAGTATGTTTATTGAAGAAAAAGGCTGTGCTTTAAATGCAGATATTGTAGGAAAAAGTCCATACAATATTGCAAAAATGGCAGGAATAGAAGTTCCAAAGGAAACAAAAGTATTAGTTCTAAAAGAAAATGGAGTTGGAATTGAGTATCCATTTTCAAAAGAAAAATTAAGTCCAGTTTTAGCATATTATGTAGTAGAAGGACCAGATGAAGGAATTGCTTTAGCAGAAAAACTAATTGAATTTGGAGGAATGGGACATTCAGCAGTTATTCATTCTGAAGATGATGAAACAATTTTAAAATTCTCTAAAACTGTAAAGGCTGGAAGAATTATTGTTAATTCTCCATCAACTCATGGTGCAATTGGAGATATTTATAATACTAATATGCCATCATTAACACTTGGATGTGGTACTTTTGGTGGAAATTCAACAACAGCGAATGTTTCTTCTGTAAATTTAATTAATGTAAAAAAAGTAGCAAAAAGGAGAGTTAATATGCAATGGTTTAAAGTCCCAGAGAAAATTTATTTTGAAGCAGGTTCTATTCAATACTTAGAAAAAATGCCTGATATTACAAGAGCATTTATTGTAACAGACCCATCTATGGTTAAACTTGGATATATTGATAAAATTTTGTATCATTTAAGAAAAAGAAATGAATATGTACATTCAGAAATATTTTCAGAAGTAGAGTCAGATCCGTCATTTGATACTATAAATAAAGGTGTAAAAATGATGAATGATTTTAAACCAGATGTTGTTATTGCAGTAGGTGGAGGTAGCCCTATTGATGCAGCAAAAGGTATGTGGCTTTTCTATGAACATCCAGAAGCAGATGCAGAAGGAATGAAACTTAAATTTATGGATATTAGAAAACGTACTTATAAATTCCCAAAACTTGGAGAAAAAGCAAAATTGGTAGCAATACCAACTACTTCAGGTACTGGTTCAGAAGTAACATCTTTTGCAGTTATTACAGATAAACAAAATAATAAAAAATATCCACTTGCTGATTATGAATTAACACCAGATGTAGCAATTGTAGACCCAGATTTAGTTATGACATTACCACAAAAAATAACAGCAGACACAGGTATGGATGTTTTAACACATGCAATAGAAGCATATGTTTCTAATATGGCATCTGATTATACAGATGGCTTAGCTGAAAAAGCAATTGAGCTTGTATTTAAAAATTTAAGAGAGGCGTATAACAACGGAAGTAATAAATTCGCAAGAGAAAAAATGCATAATGCAAGTACAATAGCTGGTATGGCATTTACTAATGCTTTTTTAGGAATTAACCATTCACTAGCACATAAATTGGGCGCAGAATTCCATATGGCGCATGGTAGATTAAATGCAATTTTATTACCATATGTTATAAGATATAATGCTTCAAAACCTACAAAATTTGTATCATTCCCTAAATATGAATATTTTATTGCAGATCAAAAATATGCAGATATTTCAAGAAGAATGGGATTCCCAGCTTATACAAATGAAGAAGGTGTAAATTCTTTAATATCAGAAGTTAAAAAGTTAAATGATGATTTAGGAATAGAGAAATCATTTAAAGAGGCCGGTATTAATGAAGAAGAGTTTTTATCAAAAATAGATATGCTTGCTGATAGAGCATTTGAAGATCAATGTACATCAGCAAATCCAAGAGTGCCATTAGTAACAGAGTTAAAAGAAATTTTAATGGATGCTTATTATGGAAAAGAGATTTAAGTACAATTAATATAAAATTGTAAACTGAGATACATACTTTAGCTAAATGCTTAGGTATGTATTTTTATGTAAAAACAATATATTGCATAATTATGTCAATATGATATAATATTAATAAGCATGTATATGCAAATTTTTGAAAAAGATGGAGGAATCTTTAAATGAAAGAAGTGGATTTTGGACGGATTATTGAATTGCTACAAGCAATAGGAACAGAATCACGAAACATAAAAAAGGATTATACAGTAGAGGAAACTACTAATCCAGAATTATGTGCTAAATGCGGTGGTGTATGTTGTAAGAGTTGTGGTTGTCATTTTAGTCCAGACGACTTTGTGGATATTTCTTTTGAAGGTTTAAAAAAAGAGCTAGAAAAAGGATATATATCCATAGATTTAATTGATGGGGAGATGATTAATAGAGACGGTTTTTTCTATATTTTGAGAATTAGAAACCGTGATGCAAAAATCGTCGATCTTACATATGTAAGATCCCCATGTGTTCTGCATACAGAAAATGGGTGCAAATTAAGTTACGATAAACGCCCTATGGGTGGAAAGTTGCTAATACCAGTGGTATACTCTAATCTACTAGGGCAAAGAGTTACTGATTGTCATTCTGCTTATACAATAGAAGATTGTTGTATGGAGTGGAAACCCTATCAAAAGGTTCTTTCAGAACTTGTGCACTATTTTAAAGATAAGGATTATCCTTGTTTATTATAAGTGTACAGTAAAAGCGCTCGAATTATTAAAATTAGAGCGCTTGTTGCTTTTTTATTTTTGATAATAAAAGTAAATTTATAATATTGTTAATTATTATATATGTTTATTATACCAAATAAATGTATAATCAAACATATATTTATTGAAGTAAATATTTTCAACTTTATCTATTGGTTAGACTTTTTTTAGTTTTTATGATATAGTATATACCAATAATAAACATAGAAGATGTAAATAAAAGGAGAAGATGATGGAAAACAAGATAATTAAATTTTTAGCTCATAATGGAAAAGTATCAGTTAAATGTATAGATTCTACAAAAATAGTAGAGGATGCAAGAAAGATACATGATTTAAGTCCAACTGCCACAGCTGCACTTGGAAGATTATTAACCATGACAAGCTTAATGGGATCAGATTTAAAGGAAGAAGAAGATTCTATAACTGTTCAAATAAAGGGTGATGGTAAATTAGGTATATTAACAGCTGTTACAGACTCTAAAGGTAATGTAAAAGGTTATGTTACAAATCCAAGAGTAGACTTGCCTTTAAACGATATTGGAAAAATAGATGTTGGAGGAGCAGTTGGAAAAAATGGAATGATGTATATAATAAAGGATATAGGCTTAAAAGATCCATACGTAGGTATGACACCAATTGTTTCAGGGGAAATTGCAGAAGATTTTACAGAATATTTTGCAAAATCTGAACAAACACCAAGTGTAGTTGCATTAGGTGTTTTAGTAGATAAAAATGGTGTGAAGACAGCTGGTGGATATCAAATTTCACTTATGCCAGATGCGACTGAAGAAGAGATTAGTAAAATAGAAGAAGCAGTAAAGAATTCAGATAGTATTAGTAAAATGTTAGATGATAAATTATCTTTAGAAGAAATTGCAAAAAAAGTTACAGGGGATGAGAATATTAAAGTTATTGATAAAAATATATCTCCTGAATATAAATGTGATTGTTCTAGAGAAAAAATAGAAAGAGGACTTATTGCTATTGGAAAAGAAGAGTTAGAAGATATAATAAATACAGACGGAAAAGCAGATACAGTTTGTCATTTTTGTAATAAAGAATATCATTTTTCAAAAGAAGATTTAGAAGAATTAATTAAAAACTAACACATTATGAAGAGTAAAATGATTTGTAAGTAAATGTATACGAAATAAAATTGATAGAATAAAAAATAAGGATGAAATTGAAATATGCTAAATAAAAAATCGATATAGTTTAAACTATATCGATTTTTTTTTAGTCCTTTAAGTCTAACTTAATATGAACATCTTGTAATTGTTCTTTTGTAACATTTCCAGGTGCTCCCATTAATAAATCTTCTGCCTTACTATTCATAGGGAAGGCAATTACGTCACGAATTACTTCGCTATCTGTAAGAAGCATAATCATTCTATCAACACCTGGTGCAATTCCAGCATGTGGTGGTGCACCATATTGAAAAGCATTAAATAAAGCTGAGAATTTTTCTTCTATAGTTTCTTTTCCATATCCTGCAATTTCAAAAGCTTTCATCATAATTTCTGGATCATGATTTCTAACAGCACCAGAAGAAAGTTCTATTCCATTACAAACTATGTCGTATTGATATGCAACTATATCTAGAGGTTTCATAGTATTTAATGATTCTAATCCACCTTTCGGCATAGAGAATGGGTTGTGGCTAAATGCTACTTTTCCATTATCATCTAATTCATACATTGGAAAATCAACTATCCAACAGAATTTAAACTTGCTTTCATCTATTAAATCTAAGCGTTTTCCAAGTTCTGTTCTAATTTGACATGCATAATTATTAGCATTTGTTTCATTATCTGCAATAAAGAATATTGTATCTTCTTTTTCTAATTTGGCAAGTTCCATTAAATCTTTTTTCATTTCATCTGGTATAAATTTATCAATTGGTCCTTTGTAACTTAAATCTTCTTGTACTTCTAAATATCCAAGTCCACCCATACCAATAGATTTAGCAAAGTCAAGCATTTTCTCGTGGAATCCTTTAGACATATGACCTTTAACTTTTATAGCACGAACTGTTAAACCGTGGAATGGTTTGAAAGTACATTTTTGGAAAAATTCTGTTACATCTACTATAATTAAAGGATTTCTTAAATCTGGTTTATCACATCCATATTTAAGCATTGCTTCTTTATAAGGAATTCTTGGAAATGGATATTCTGCAATTTCTTTATTAGAGAATTTTTTAAATGTATTATATATAACTGGTTCCATAACTGAAAATACATCTTCTTGTGTGGCAAATGCCATTTCCATATCTAGTTGATAAAACTCTCCAGGAGCTCTATCTGCTCTTGCATCTTCATCTCTGAAACATGGAGCTATTTGAAAATATTTATCTATTCCAGAAACCATAAGCAATTGTTTGAATTGTTGTGGTGCTTGTGGAAGTGCATAAAATTTACCAGGATGAACTCTACTTGGAACAAGGTAATCTCTAGCACCCTCTGGTGATGAACTTGTAAGTATTGGTGTTTGAATTTCTAAAAATCCTTGCTCTATCATTTGACTTCTTAAATATTGAAGAACTTCAGCTCTTAAAATTAAGTTGTTTTTTAATTTATCTCCTCTTAAATCTAAAAAACGGTATTTTAAACGTAAGTCTTCTCTTACATCTTGATTTGAATTTATTTCGAAAGGTAAGTTTTTAGTTCTTTTTCCAAGTATTGTTATATTTTTTATAAATATTTCTACTTCACCAGTTTTTATATTTGGGTTGAAAGTTTCTTCATCTCTTTTTCTTACAGTTCCTTCTACACAAACTGTAGACTCAATTGGAATGTGTGATGCAAAATCTACATCTTTTGCTTCTCCAGATGTAACAACTTGTGTTACTCCATACATATCTCGTATATCTAGAAAAACAACACCTCCTAAATCTCTGATAGTTTGAACAAATCCTGAAATTTTTACTTCTTTTCCAACATCCGCCAAGCTAATCTCATTACAATTATGAGTTCTGTATTCGTTCATAATTAAACATCTCCTTTATATAAAATTAAAAATAAAAACAAAAAAAGCCCACAAGCATTAATAAAATAATGCTGGGACGAAATAACTTTTCCGCGGTGCCACCCGGCTTGAGAAACCTATATATTTTAGGCTTTTCCACTTTATAAAATTTGCTCCAATGTGTTGGTTTGCTATGTTCTTCTAATAAAGGCTTTCAGCTATGACCTTTAATCTCTTTTAGTAACTTTTAGCAAGTCGTCATTTTCATTGCAAATATAAAAATTAGGAATGGTATATTTGGATGATTTAAAATTTTTAAATTCCTAATTTTTTTATACATAATATAACTATTTTACATAGTATGTGCGGATTTGTCAAGATTTATGAATGCTTTTTATATTTTTTTATAATAGTGTTACTGCTAAGAATATTAATTTAGTACTAATATTTCCATAATAGTTTTATATAATTTATAAAATAAAGTTTCTATTCAAGGCAGAGTTAATTACTAAAAGTTTATTTTGTAATTATATTGGACTATCTACTGGTAAAAATAAAATTAAATAGTAATGTAATAGTTATAGGTTAGATTAGATAATTTAAAGCCAACATCCTTAGGACTAATGGATGTTGACTTTTTCTTTATCCAGTAGAAGCAAGATAACATTACTTATTGGCTTCATAGACTTAAATTTTTTTGCAGAAGATTCGAATAGTAAGAATATATTATTATTTTCTGTACAATATATTTCTTCTAGTCCTGGAGGAAGTGTAATTTCAGAATCAGCATAAAATTTTTTATTCTCAATATGTCCTATTAATAAAGATGAATCATTATTACATCCATAAGATTGAGAAAGTACCAATTGTCCTGTTGATAATTTTGTTACTCCTTGAATTCTTTTGGGTATTAGTATTTCATCAATTTTTTTTAAATCAAGTGAATACTGTACCAATTTGCTAGAATTATTTTTAGAAAAAGATCCAATTAATAAACAATTATTAGAATTGTCATAACTAATAAAAGATGGAATATATTCAACAGGATAACTAATTAATTCTTTAATAATTTTTCCATCAAAAGAACTGTGAATTAAATCTGCACTATAAATTCGGATGAGATTATTTAGACTATCACATACATATACATATGAACCAGAACTGTTGGAAGTTATTCCACCTACATGTAAGCCAATAGAGTCATCAAAAAATAGTGTTTTTATATGTTCTCCATTAGTACTAATAACATATAAGCAGCTGTTTTGGTGATTACTACTATCATAAGCAGTAATTAGTCTATATGTATAGTTTTCATTTTTTAATACACATAAACCTTGGGGTACATATGTAGTATTAAGCCCAGGAATCGAATAGAAGTTTTCATGTTCTAAAGAATAATTTACACAATAGCTTTCTAAAACCGAAGTGTTTAAACTAGGCCGAATAGTTGATACAATCAAACTAAACATTACTATTGTAAATACCAAAATAATTTTTTTAAGCATATTTTACCTCACCTTCTTTAGGTATTTTGTATAATTCTAACATGACTTTATGAATAAGTCTAATTAAAATAGTAAAAAGTTATATTCTATAGTGTTTGAAAATAGTAATATTTTGATAAAATTAAGAGAAATAAATAGTTTTATTTATAAGAGTTTAAAAATAATAATATGTTAATTTTTTACATTGAATTTACAATTATATTACATTTGTGTAACTGAAGTTAAAAAATAATAATATTGTGATAAAATAAAATAGAAAGGCATAGCCTTCCTATTTTTGAATTCTGCTTAAAGCTTCCAACACTTTTTCTATAGATATTGAAGCGTTGGTATTATAAATAAATTCGCGTAATAGGGCTATACAACCCTTTTCCTCTGGGAATTTTTTCTCAAAGGAATGGAATAATATAGACAAACTGTCAGAATTATTCTCTGTCAACATTTGGAGTTTGGTTTTCATTTTTGTTTTCATGATATCACTCCTTAAAAAATTGATACTAAAATTATATAAAAAAAATAAAAATAAGTCAACATAAATTATAATGGAAAGGATAAAAAATGAAAGAAGATCTTTATGGACATATACATAAAAGAAGTGAAGATCAAGAAAAAAGATTTTTCTTAAATGAAGATTTGATAACAGATATAGATACTGTAAACGAATTATTTCGTTTTGTACAAGAAGCGCAAAGTCTTTATGAAGAACAAGGGGCATCAGGTCCTTTTTGGAGTAAACAACAGATTATAAGTCTTTATAACAATATTTATACATTTGGTATGTATGATAAAATCATTGAAAAACTAAATGGATTGTATTCGCCATTAGGTGGTGTAGGATTATTTACAATTGATAAAGAATTTTTAGATAATCATTATGAAAATTTAAGTGATAGAAGAGAGATTGCAGCTGCTGGAATGGAACTTGGAAATAGGCTTTCAAAAGTTCCAGGACAATTAATAACAAGAAATATTATACAAAGGGATGAAAATGGAAATGTAATTCGAAATGGCACAAGACATTGGACAAAATTTTATGTTTCTAAATTAGCAGAATTATATAATGAATACCTCAATAATTCAGAGCAATGGTTATTTATGGAAGGAGTAACTATTAGAAATAATCCATCAAGACCAGGATTTTTTTATGTTAAAAATAATAATGCGCAAGAATATTCTGAGTTCGTACAATGGTTTAGAAGTCAAACAGATAAATTAAGCAGTCGAAAATCTTTTCATTGCATGCTTAGAGACTTTTATATGTATTCTAAATTAAAGTATTGTGAAAGTTATTTTTATCAAATGAAACATGAGAATATGGCAGAGCTTATAACTATGCAGGAACAAGGAGAAATTGGAATAAAAATAACTGATTCTACTCGATTTGATAAGAAAAGCATTAAAAATGAAGAAGAAAGACAAAATACAATTCTATTAAGTACAGAACTTCCAGGATACAGTAAGCCATATATATTTCATTTCAAATTAGATAGATTAAATAGTATATTAGGAAGACCAGAGACTGCACCTCTTAATATTGAACCAACTAGAGAAAGACATTTGGGACATACATACTTTTCTCATAAACTGACTGAAGAGCAAATTGAATATATAAAAAAATTGCGATGGCAAGAACTAGATATAGTTCCAATAACAAGAAATATTATACAATACATGAAAGGTAGTATTATAAAAAAACAAGAATATGAGATTGAAAAAGAAAAAATAAAAAGAGAAAAAAGTAAGCAAGGTGATGGAAAAGTGCAAAAGAAAGAAAATGATGAACAAACAAAAACTAGAAGAAAATCTTTAATGGAAGACCAGCCTTTTACAGATCAATTATGTGAGAATATAGAGGCTCGTTTAGGGATACATATACCAGAAGATTATAAAAATAGCCCAGATAGTAAAACGAGTTTAATGTATAAATCAAAGACACAAAAAATGAAATTTTCTTTTATGTATAATTATATGAGAAACTTTTTGCAAATTAAATTGTCGGAAAGTGGAAAAGCTTTTTCTGATGAAGAACTAACAGATGAAGCAAATAAGATGTATGTATATATGAAGTTATGTGGAAAGGGATTTTGAAATTTATCATATAATGATAAAAGAACAGTAATTTTAGAAGAAGTATATAAAGAATATGGGGATAAATTCAATAGTATAGCTAAGGCGATACAAGAAGGAGTACCAGTTGAGGGGCTAAGGGATTATGTAAAAAAAGAAACATCTCCTAATTTAAAGAATGGATCAAGTAAAGATAAAAAAGATTTTAAAGGTAAAAAAGGAACTGCTAAAGGTTTAAGTGGTAAAAATAAAAAGAAACAACAAGCTTTTCGTGATGAAGAAGATAAAAGCGAAGACAAGAAAAAAACGAAAGAAGAACTTATAAAACAAGCTTTAATAGATTCTATACAAACAAAAAAAGAACAAATAGAATTAAAGAAGAGGGAATTATTTTTATTACAAGATGAATTAAGAAGATTAGAAGAATTAAATAATTCTATGGATGGAGATTATAATATAGGGGATGATGATTAATATATGATAAATACTATACAAAAGATATATATTAATATAAAAGAGTTTTTTGCTAGTATATTTAAAAAGAAAAATTTGATGTTAGAAGAGCCTAAAACTGAAGAGAAAACTAAAAATGCTTCTGAATTAACTAATATAGAAAAATTAAGAAAAGAAAGTGAAAATAGACAAAAAGCAAAAGAGATAATAGATATTACAGAAGATAATCCAGAATTATTAGAAAATTTATCTATAAAACAGTTACGAGTAATAGATAATTATTATGATGAAAGTCTTGAGGAAATAAATAAAAAAATAGCAGATTTTAGAGCAAAATTAAATAAATAACTTTCGAGAAATGTTACAACATTAAAAAATGTAATTTTTTGCCGTTTTTTGGTATACAAATTATGTGAATAGATATCGGAAAATATAAAAACATGACGAAAAATGTCAAAATATCAAAGAATAAGACGATGAAAACTTGTTGTAATATGAAATATTATGTTGTAAAATAGCAACACAATATGAAGAAGAAAGGAGAAAAAGGACCAATGAAAAGTTTATATGCATGTATAGAAATAAACAAAAATATTAATGAAACAGGAGATAGAGTAACAGAGAAAATTGAGTATTACAAAACAAAAGATGAATTATATGGAATAGAAGTTGTAAAAGAAAATAGTTTACCATGCAAAGAAATAAGCGATATTGCACAAATAACAGAAGATGAAAATGAAATTGATAGTATATTAGATAAATTAGTTAGTAATGGAGTAATGTGCAACTTTGAAGATATTGTAAATGACCTAATGAAAAATTCAATATGCGCTTACTAAATAGGAGAATATATGAATATAGAAGAAATAAAGAAATCCAGAACTAATATTTTAGGAAAAAATGTTATATATTATAAAGAAATTGGTTCTACTCAAGATGAAGCAAAAAAATTAATAAATACAAAAATAGATAATGGTACAATTATTTTGGCTGATAGTCAAAATAAAGGAAGAGGTACTAAGGAAAACATATGGTATACAGGTATTGGAAAAAATATAGCAATGACTTTAATTATTTTTCCTAAATGTAATATACAAGTGCTAGATGGACTTACTAAGTTAATTGCTGAATGTATAGTAAATACAATTAGTGAGTTATACAACTATAAATTAACAATAAAATACCCAAATGATGTGTTTTTAAATGGTAAAAAGATAGCAGGTATATTAACAGAGACTAGTACAAGTAAAGATAAAGTAAATCATATATTAATAGGAATAGGATTTAATGTTAATGAAGATAATTTTAATACAGATACAGTGAATATAGCTACTTCATTAAAAAGAGAATATAATAAAGAATTTTCTAGAGAAGAAATAATAAAAAGATTTTTAGAGATATTTGAAAGAAATATAAGATTAATAATTTAATAAAAAATAAGAATTATAAAATCGTAAATCTATAAAATATATTAAAGGAAAATGACACAAATGGAGAGTACCCTGTTTAGTAGATAATAATGAAAAAGACAGTATGGTCTACTAAACAGGGTACTCTTCATTTGTATCATTTTTTTGCTAGGTAAGAGCACACATATAGAAACTTTCTAGTATATAAAATAGATGGACTAAAATTTTAAAAAAACTAAATTATAATATTAATACTATTTACAAAAATTATATTTATGATAAAATACAAACAAAAATTTGGAATACATACTAACAAATAGGTTAAATTTAACTAAAATTAGTTGCGAAAATAAAAATAGATTAAAATGAAATTGGAAAATATTTAAAATATATTTAATAAAACTGACATTATTTTTAACAATTCCGCCATAGCGAAAAGAATATGTGGTTAAATAAAACAAAATATGAACATACTAAAAGTCGGTGGTGAAGATGCAGATAGAAATTTTATTAAAACAAATACGACAGGAAAAGAAAGTAACTTTAACTAAACTATCAGATAGAAGTGGAGTTTCGGTTTCTCATATAAGTGATATAGAGAATAATTATAAAATGCCAAGTTTATTAGTAAGTGTAAAACTAGCTAAGGCTTTAGACATTGAGATAACAGAATTATATAAAGTAACATGGTAATTATCATGGATAGTAATAAATATGTAGTACAATTTTATTATGAAATATCACTTAAAGAGTTGGAAAGGTATATAAAAACAACTAGAACTAGGCCTAACGAAAAGACTTGGAATAGATTTGCTGTACAAAATGGATATTTATCTAGTGAGTCGATAGGCTATATCTGTGGAATTGGTTTTAACAAGTTATGTAGAAGAATTATTAAAAAGCATTAAATAAGTAATAAATATTTAATGCTTTTTTATCATGTATTCGACAAATTTCGCGATACAAAGTAAACATAAGTGTATATAATAATAATATAATTATTATAGAGAGGTGAGTATATGAATTACTATCTAAGAAGTTTAAAAGAATTTAAAAGGAAATTAAAAGAAAATAGTGAAATGACAAAAGAGGAATGGGACAAGTATGCTCATGATAATTATTTTTTTAGCTCAATGACTTTAGAGGCACATTTAGATGTATATAGCTTTAATAGTTTAAAGGAAAAGGTACAATAATTATAAATATTACTATTTTTAATATATAATATAAAGCTAAATACAAAGTATATTAAAACTACTTATGCAGATATTAAGCATCTGCTACTAATAAACTGGGAGTGTATAAATGTTATAAAAAAGTAAAACACAGTGGTATAAAAAGGCATGCCTTATCATTGTGTTTTTATTTTTTATAACTAAATGTATCAAATCTGACCAGTCAGACTAATAGATAAAATATACCATTTAAGATAAAATATAACTTGATTTATAATGGATAAATGTGATATATGAATAATAAAAATTATAATAATACAATAGATTTTTCATAAAGATAAAAATAAATAAGTTATGGAGGTAGAAAATAATGAAAACAGCCTTTTTATTCCCAGGACAAGGTGCTCAAACGATAGGAATGGGGAAAGATATATGTGAAAAGTATGAAGAAGCAAATAAAGTGTATGAACAAGCAAGTAATATTTTAGGGATCGATGTTAAGAAAATGTGTTTCGAAGGAACAGAAGAAGAACTTAATAAAACACAAAATACACAAATTGGAATAGCTGTTACAAGTTTAGCTTTACTAGAAGTTTTGAAGTCTAATGGAGTCAAAGCAGACATTTCAGTTGGATTAAGTTTAGGTGAATATGTTGCATTAATATATTCAGGATATATTAGTTTTGAAGAGGGAATGAAACTTTTAGAAAAAAGAGGATATTATATGGCGAATTTCGTTCCAGAGGGTGATTTTGAAATGGCTGCAGTTATTGGTTTAGATAGTTCTATTATAGAAGATGTTTGTGAGAAAATAAGAGCAAATGGTAAATTTGTTGTTCCTGCAAATTATAATTATTCAGATCAAACTGTAATTTCTGGAGAATCTGAAGGAATAGAAGAAGCAATAATGGAACTTAATAATTTAAATGCCAAAAGAGTTATTAAATTAAAAACAAGTGGTCCTTTTCACACAGAGAAGTTAAATAAAGCAAGAGAATTATTTTCTAAAGAATTAGAAAAGGCAAGTTTTAACATAAATGAAAATAAAGTAATAAAAAATATAGATGGGGATTTTTACAAAAAAGATGATAATATTAAAGATATTTTAGCAAATCATATTGTAAGTTCTGTTAGATTTGATAAGGCAATTAAAAGAATGAAGGATGAAGGAATAGATACATTTGTAGAAATTGGACCTGGAAAGGCTTTATCTGGATTCGTGAAAAAAGAGCTTAAAGGTGAAGAAATAAGAGTGTTTTCTGTAAGTGATGTAAAGTCTTTAGAGGATTTTTTAGAGGCTGTTAATTAAGTAAATATATCATATATATCAGACAGGGTTTGGAAAACGAATTTTTAAGTTGGTATATATATTGAATCTATGTGTTTGTTGATTGATACATATTAAATTTTACTTAACAATAATTTATATAAGAATTATAACATGAAATATTTTAAATATAATTGTTTGGATAATTTTTATACAATTTGCAAATTCAGTTTTAAATGTGATATAACGTGTATAACTTTAAATAAATAATCTATGATGAAGGGATTGAAAGAGATATGGATAAAAAAGTAGCTTTTATTACAGGTGGCTCAAGAGGGATTGGAAAGGAAATTGCTAGGAAATTTGCTAAAAATGGATATAACATAGTTGTAAATTATGTTTCGGATAAGACAGATGTAACAAAGTTAGAAAATGAATTAAATCAAAATGGAAATGTAGAAGTTTTATGTGTAAAAGGTGATGTAACAGATTTGGCTGCATGTGAAGAAATAGTAAAAAATGCAATAGAAAAATTTGGAAAGATAGATGTTTTAGTAAATAATGCAGGAATTACTAAAGATAATTTATTAATGAGAATGAAAGAAGAAGATTTTGATGAAGTTATAAATGTTAATTTAAAAGGAACATTTAATATGACAAAAAATGTTATTAGTTATATGATGAAACAAAGAAATGGAAGAATTGTAAATATTTCATCTGTTGTTGGAGTTAGTGGTAACGCTGGTCAAGCAAATTATGCAGCATCAAAAGCAGGAATTATAGGATTTACAAAAAGTATAGCTAAAGAATTAGCAAGTAGAAATATTTTAGCAAATGCAGTAGCACCAGGATTTATAGAAACAGATATGACAGATGTGTTATCAGATACAGTAAAAGAATCTATTCATTCTCAAATACCATTAAGGAAAATGGGAAAAGCAGAAGAAGTAGCAAATGCTGTATATTTCTTAGGATCAGAAGAAAATACATATATAACAGGTCAAGTTTTAAATGTTGACGGTGGAATGATTATGTAGATAGATGGAGGTTATTTTATATGAATTATGATGAGATAAAAAAATTGATGGATGACATGGGAGAAGCCAAAATAGATGAGATAAATATTGAATTTCCTGATGGATTAAAAATTAGTATGAAGAAAAATGAAACTGTAGTAAAAGAAGTTGTTAAGGACTTAAATCAAAGTGCTCCTAACATTAATATAAATACAGCAGTAGGTGATGATGCTAAAAATATTCAAAATGATTGTGACAAAGAAGAAGACTATAAATTAGTAAAATCCCCAATGGTAGGTACTTTTTACGGAAGACCATCTCCAAAACAAGAAGCTTTTGTTAAAGTAGGAGATAAAGTAAAAAAAGGTGATATACTTTGTATAGTAGAAGCTATGAAGTTAATGAATGAAATAGAATCAGAATTTGATGGAGAAGTTGCAGAAATTTTGGTTAAAGATGAAGAAATGGTAGAATATGGACAGGTGTTAATTAAAATTAAATAAGAAAGGAAGAAAAATATGCTAGATATTAATCAAATTATGGAGATAATACCACAAAGAAGTCCATTTTTAATGATAGATAGAGTAGAAGATTATGTTCCGGGAGAAAGTGCTGTTGCCTATAAAAATGTTTGTATAAATGAACCTTATTTTGAAGGACATTTTCCAGGTATGCCAATTATGCCAGGGGTTCTAATTGTAGAAGCAATGGCTCAAACTGGTGCAGTTGCAATTTTATCATTAGAAGAAAATAAAGGAAGAAATGCTTTATTTGGTGGAATTGATAAATTAAGATTTAAAAAACAGGTTGTACCAGGAGATGTTTTAAAGTTAGAAGTTAAAATTATAAAAAGAAAAGGGCCTATAGGTGTAGGAGAGGCCTTAGCAACAGTGGATGGAAAGCTTGCAGCTAAGGGAGAATTAACTTTTGCTATTGTTTAAGAAATTTGTGCCAATGGGTGCCAATGGGGACGGGGCATTTTGGCACAAAAAATGTAATAATATTATTTTTAAATATTTATATAAAATGTGCCAAAATGCCCCGTCCCCATTGGCACAAATGAAAGGAAAAAAGATGTTAAAGAAAGTACTAATCGCTAATCGTGGAGAAATTGCGGTAAGGATAATAAGAGCTTGTAGAGAAATGGGAATTAGAACAGTTGCAGTATATTCAGAGATAGATAAAGATTCATTACATAGAAAAATGGCTGATGAGTCTGTTTGTATTGGACCTGCTAAATCAGCAGTAAGTTACTTAAATGTAAAAAATATACTAGAAGCAGCTTGTTTAACAGGTGCAGATAGTATTCATCCAGGATTTGGTTTTTTATCTGAAAGTAGCACTTTTGCTAAAATGTGTGATGAGATTGGAATAAAGTTTATAGGACCATCTTATAAATTAATAGAACTAATGGGAAATAAGTCAATGGCAAAAGAAACAATGCAAAAGGCTGGTGTACCAGTAGTACCTGGATCAGATGGATTAGTAAAAGATATAGATGAAGCAAAAAGCATAGGTGAAAAAATTGGATATCCAATTATTATAAAAGCATCTAGCCGGTCGGTGGAGGTAAAGGAATAAGAGTAGCTTATTCTGAAGAAGAACTAGTTAAATTTTTTGAAGTTGTAAAACAAGAATCTAGAGTATCTTTTAATGATGATAGTATTTATATCGAGAAATTTATAGAAAATCCAAGACATGTGGAGATGCAAATATTAGCAGATGAATATGGAAATGTAGTGCATTTGGGAGAAAGAGATTGTTCTGTTCAAAGAAGAAATCAAAAAGTTTTAGAAGAAACACCATCAGCAGTTATTTCTGATGTGTTAAGGAAGAAAATGGGAGAAGTGGCAGTAAAGGCTTGTAAAGAAATAGGATATTCAAATGCTGGTACTATAGAGTTTTTAGTGGATAAAAATAAAAATTTCTATTTTATGGAGATGAATACAAGAGTTCAAGTAGAACATCCAGTAACAGAAATGGTTACAGGAATAGATATTGTTAAAGAACAAATAAAAATAGCATCTGGTGAAAAGATGAATTTGAAACAAAAAGATATTAGTTTTAAAGGGCATAGTATGGAATGTAGGATTAATGCAGAAAATCCAAGTAAGAATTTTATGCCTTGTCCTGGTAAAATAACAGGACTTCATATTCCAGGTGGAAATGGTATTAGAGTAGATACAGCAATTTATGCAGATTATGAAGTACCAAGAGTTTATGATTCAATGATTGCTAAAATTATAGTTCATGGAAATGATAGAAATGAGTCAATTGCAAAAATGAAGAGTGCACTTGGAGAATTTATTGTGGAAGGAATAGATACTAATATAGACTTTTTATATAGTATTTTGGAAAATGAGAATTTTATTAAAAATAACTATGATACATCTTTTATAAAAAAAGAATTTGGTGTCTAAAGGAGAAGAATATTGAGGTAGAAAAAGTATTTATTCCTAATATAAAGCATATGGGAAAACCACAAGCAAAAGAATTGCCTCAAATAATAGAAATAAAAAATATTTATAATTAATTAATATTTATCTAAATAACAGATATTTATTTACAAATAAATTATAAAGGAAGTATAACAAATTATGATAATAGATAAAATTAAAAAAATTAATCAAACAGAAGAGAAAAACAAAAAAAATGTAAAAGCATCTGATATGTTAGTTGGAAAATGGGTTAAGTGTGATGCTTGTAAAGAAATTTTATACAAAGATGAAGTACATAAAAACTACAGTGTGTGTCCTAATTGTGGAAAACACTTTAGATTATCTGCTAGACGTAGAATTTCTCAAATTATAGATGAAGGAACTTTTAAAGAAACTAATAAAGATATGGAAACTAGAAATCCATTGAATTTTGAAGGGTATAATAAAAAAATAGAAACCTTGCAAGAAAAAACTAATATAAAAGAAGCAGTTACCACTGGATTTGGCGAAATAAATGGTGAAAAAGTAGTTATAGCTGTTATGGATGGTAATTTTATGATGGGAAGTATGGGAAGTGTTGTTGGAGAGAAAATAACACTTGCTGTAGAAGATGCAATACAAAATAAATTACCTCTTATAATGTTTTGCGTTTCTGGAGGAGCGAGAATGCAAGAAGGAATTATTTCTTTAATGCAAATGGCTAAAACATCAGCAGCTTTGGCGAAACTCGATGAAGCCGGACTTCTATACATATCTGTTTTTACAGACCCTACAACAGGAGGTGTTACAGCAAGTTTTGCATCTTTAGGAGATATAATTTTAGCAGAACCAAATGCTCTAATAGGATTTGCAGGACCTAGAGTAATAGAACAAACAATTAAACAAAAACTTCCAGACGGATTTCAGAAATCAGAGTTTTTATTAGAACATGGTTTTATTGATAAGATTGTTGAAAGAAAAGATATGAAAGATACATTATATAAAATTTTGCAATTACATAAATAGATATATTAAAAAAATGGAAAATATATTAAACTCTTGTTACAATTCACGGCTTATTTTTTATATGTTACAATGTTACCGCATACCAAAGGTTAATATATATAAATTTAAACCAATCTTGAAGCGTGGCGGGTGACTGCTAATAATTACTTTTATACCACGCAGTTTATGTGCAAGAATGTTAAATTTTAGTACCATCTGCGATTTATTTAAATTTATATATATTAACCTTTGGTATGCTAGTATGTGCTTTTGAATGAGCTGTGAATAGTATCTAATCACATTATTAATTATAAAAAATCTATAAATTTCTATAGTCAATAATGTGGTAGCTATTATGTTGTAAAAAAAAGGAGGAGCAAAATGGAATCTAATAAACTTACTGCATGGGATAGAGTAATGATTGCAAGAAAAGCAGATAGACCTAAATCATTAGACTACATAAATTTAATATGTGACGAATTTATAGAGTTACATGGAGATAGGTTATTTTCTGATGATAAATCAATTATAACAGGTATTGGAAAGATTGACGAATATGCGGTTACAATAGTAGGTCAGCAAAAGGGGAAAACGACTAAAGAAAATATGGAAAGAAATTTTGGAATGACAAATCCAGAAGGATATAGAAAAGCTTTAAGGATAATGAAACAAGCAGAAAAGTTTAAAAGACCCGTAATAACTTTTGTTGATACACCAGGTGCATATCCAGGGATTGGGGCAGAAGAAAGAGGTCAAGGAGAAGCGATTGCCAAAAATTTGTTAGAAATGTCTAGATTAAAAACTCCTATTATTTCTATTGTTATAGGAGAGGGGTCTAGTGGAGGAGCTTTAGGAATATGTGTAGCAGATAAAATTATCATGCTAGAAAATGCTGTATATTCTATATTATCACCTGAAGGTTTTGCAAGTATTTTATATAAAGATGCAAGTAAAAATAAAGAAGCAGCAGAACATATGAAAATAACAGCAAAGGATTTGAAAGACTTAGAAGTTATAGATGAAATTATAGAAGAGCCAGAAGGTGGAGCAGGAGAAGATATACAAGCTGTAAGCTCAGAAATAAAAAAATATATTCTAGATAATATTAAGAGATTAGAAAAGATAGATAAAGAAAGTTTAGTAAATAATAGATATGAAAAGTTTAGAAAAATAAAATAGAAAAATATGGAAAGTAGTTATCTTATATGATTTAAGATAACTACTTTTTTGTTGAGAGAAAATGTTGAAAAATACTATTAGATATGCTCCTGAATCATTACAATATGATAACTTAAAATGGCTGTAAAGCAGACACAGTAAGCTAAAAGAGGTATAATTATATTAGGATTGTAAGGAGGAATTGGGATGGAGATGTTTGGAAAAAAGAGGAAAACTACAGAGAAGAATATCTATGAAAAAAAGATAACAAAAAAGTCAGATAAGTTACTAGAAAATTTATCAATAGATGAAATAGCAGAATTAAAGGTTGAAATAGACGACCTAATAAATCAATTAGACAATATATTAGAAACTTGTTATATAGCACTTAATTCATAAGAAAGGAGAAATGGATATGGATTTAGAAAGTTTAAATAAAGAATATGTACAATTAAAAACTGAATTAGATACTGTTAGTAAGGATATTATAACACTTGAAACAAAAGCAAATAATTTAGCAACAGATAAAATAATATGGAATGGAAAATTGGCAGAATCAAAGAAAATAGGAAATGTAGCTAATGAAAAAATAGCACAAGCAGAATTAAAAAGAATAGATGACGAATTAAAGGTAATTCAAGATGAAACTATGAAGAAAAAGGAAAATATGAAAAGACTGCAAATAAAATTAAACATTAGAATGGACGAAATTAAAGAAAATCCAGAAATGAAACAACACTTAAATCAAGTTATGCAGAAGAAATATAGTAGAAAGATATCTAAACTAGAAAAGGAAAAAGATGAAACAATAAAAAAGAGAGAGATTAAAAAATCTAAAGCAATTAGTTATAGACCATCCAAGTTTAGGAAATAATTTAAAAGGAGTTTTAGTGGCTCAAAATGAAATTACAAATTTAAAAAAAGAATTAGATGATATGAAGGTTAAAGTTGGTACAGGTTTGGTTTCTTATAAAAATCCTAGTAGAGCAAATGAGATAATAAATACACTTTTACCACAAGCAAAAAGCAAAATGACAACCAATAAAACGTCATTAATGGCATATATTTCTAAGAATAAACTTTATATTACTGAAAAAGATATTGAGGAATTAGCCAAAAGAGGCCTATCTATAGATAGTAAAGGAAAAATTGATCTTAATACAACAATGGATAAAAATATAGGTACTTTAAATAGGCAAGTAAAGGGATATGATAAATCGATAAAAAATCATCAAATAGCTCTAGAAAGTATAGATAAGGAAGAACAATCACCAACAAAAGGTAGCAATTCAATATTAACACCCAATAAGCCTAAATGGTATCAAACATTAGTGCAAAGATTTAAAAACTGGTATGAAGGAAAAAGTAGACAAGCTTTACCAGCACCAAAAGTACCAGAGGAAACTCCAAAAGTATCTCAAAATAATGAGAAGAAATCTTTTAGAGAGAGCCTGAAATATGAAGTTGTTAAGGAAACTCTTAATAGAGAAGTAAATGAAAATTTAAAACAGGCTAAAGAAAATAGAAAAGAAGAAGAGTATGAAATGGATTGACACAGATATGTAAAGGTGATATTATAAAAAATACAGCCAAAGTGTAATCTTTGCACGTTTTCCTTTAATAATTGCTACTAATAAATGATTGCAATTATATGGAAAAATAATACACAAAAAGGAGTTTTATATATGAAACGGAGAAAAAAACAAATAATTGTTAATGTAGTATTATGCATTTTTGTATGTTTAGCAATGTTATTTATGGCAGTTGCAGTACCAATAATAATTTGGGAATTATGATATAGGAAAATGTTGGTCAGTATGTTATACTGGCCTATTTTTATTACTTTTTTTGCCATATTACTAGACATTTTAACATTTTTAGCTTAAAATATAAACATACTACAGATAAGGAAGGAAATGAAGTAATTATGAATATTTGGCATGATATTTCAAAAGAAAGAGTAAAAAAAGATAATTTTGTCGCAGTAATAGAAATACCAAAAGGATGCGGAGACAAATATGAATTAGATAAAGAAACAGGAATGCTTAAATTAGATCGAGTATTATATACAGCAACACATTATCCAGCAAATTATGGATTCATTCCTAGAACATATGCAGGTGATAATGATCCACTAGATGTTTTAGTAATATGTCAAGAATCTGTATATCCACTTACTCTAATAGAATGTTATCCAATTGGAGTACTAAAAATGATAGATAGTGATGAACAAGATGAAAAAATTATAGCAATAGCAAAAAATGATCCATATTTAAATTGTTATAAAGATATTAAAGAATTACCAAAGCAAATATCAGATGAACTAATGCATTTTTTTGAAGTATATAAGCAATTAGAAGGTAAAAGAACAACAGTAGATAAGATGTATGGAAAAGAAGAGGCAGAAAAAATAATAGAAGAATCAATTGAAAACTATAAAGAAAAATTTAATAAATAAAGAGGATGTATATGATAACTCAAAAAATAATATTCAATTTGTTAGCTTTTACTTTATTTATCATTGTATTTTTTAAGATGATAAAAAAGAATGATACTACATATATAGATATATTAGTATTACAATTTGTAGGAATAGGAGTTAACTTTATAGAATTAATTTCGGATATAAGACTTCCTATAATAATAAAAATAATATTATATATTTTATGTGTAATTATTCCAGGGATTGTTTTAGTTTTAGAAAAGAAAAATATATTATTTCCAGAATTATTAAATGTCATTATAGCGAAAATTTACTTAAAACAGAATAATCCAGAAGAAGCTAAAAGATATATGTTAAAATTAATAGATAAGTATCCAAATAGTTATTTAGGACATAAAATGATTGCTGAAATTTATGAGCTAGAAGGTAAACATGAGACTGCAATAGATGAATATGTAAGGGCAATAGAAATTAATACAAAAGATTACAATTCGTATTATAAAATATCAGTGTTACTTCAAAAGTTAAATAATAATGAAGCTGCTATAGATATGCTTAATGATCTATTAAGAAAGAAGCCAGATTATTTGCAAGCTACCATGTTATTAGGCGATATTTTATATGATGAGGAAAGATTTAAAGAAGCTACAATAGTGTATACAGAAGCATTAAAATATAATCCTGCAAACTATGATATTTATTATAATCTTGGAATGGTTTATACAAGATTAAATGATTTCCAAAAAGCAAAAGAATATTATCAAACAGCAGCAGAAATTAATGGCATGCTTTATAATGCTAAATTCAATTTAGCACAAATATCTATGTTATATGGTGACATGCGGAGAAGCAGAAAGCTATTTTATGGAATGTTTATCTGCAGAAGAAGTTGAAGCAGGGTCTTATTATTATTTAGCACAAATTAGTATGTTAAGAGGAGATAAAGCAAAAGCTGTTAATTACATTAATGTGGCAATAGAACTTGATAGTAAGGTATATAAAGAAATAGAAGGTCAATCTATTTTTGCACCAATAATTAAACATATAAAGCCACCAGATTTTAATACTACATTAAATAAACCAATATTAAAAAAATTAAGTAAAAAAGAAAAATTGACACAAAAACATTTAAAAGAAACCTATTATTTAGTAAATAAATTGAATAATAATGATATGAAAATGATAAAGAATATTAAGAAAAATGTTGAGATTGAAGAAGAAAAACAAATAGAAAAAGACGAGAAATAAATGTGATAAATTTGGAAAAGCAGAATATATTCATATTAAGTTTAATATGAAAGGAATGTGTTAATATTGGAAAAAAGTGTATCTATTATAGGTGGAGATTTAAGAATTGTTTATCTTATACAAATGTTAATAAAAGATGAATTTACTGTATATACATATGGATTAGAAAAAGCAGAGAATCTGAAAAATATAAATAATATATTTATGTGCAAAAATGAAGAAGAGTGTATAAAAAAAAGCAAATTGATTATCAGTTCTATTCCTCTTTGCAAAGAAGAAAGATTTATAAACGCACCATTTTCAATCAAAGATATTTTAATAAAAGATGTTACAAAATGGTTAGAGGGGAAAGTTTTTATAGCTGGAAGTATACCTAAAAACTTATATAACATGCAAGAAAAAATTAAATTTGAAATTATAGATTTAATTAAATGTGAAGAACTTGCAATTTTAAATAGTATATCTACAGCAGAAGGAGCTATTCAAATAGCTATGGAAGAAACAGAATTTACATTGCATGGAAGTAACATATTAATACTAGGCTTTGGGAGAATTGGAAAGGTACTTTCTAAAATGCTTCAAGGGGTGGGAGCAAATGTATATTGTGAGGCTAGAAAAAATGAGGATTTAGCATGGATAGAAACCTATGGATATAAAAAAGTTTCACTTTCGAAATTAGACGAGAATTTAAAAGATAAGGATATTATAATAAATACGATACCAAGTATGATATTAGATGAAAATAGATTAAAATTGATAAAAAAAGATAGTTTGATTATAGATTTAGCATCTAAACCAGGAGGAGTCGATACAAAATCAGCGGTAGATTTAGGAATAAAAGTAATATGGCTACTGGCTCTTCCAGGAAAAGTTGCACCATATAGTGCTGCTAAATGTATTAAACAAACTATATATAATGAGATAAAAAATAGAAATATATATTAAATTCTTGAGATGCTAGTGTGTGCTTTTAGATAAGATGTGAAGTGCAACATCAGATTAGTTTAGAATAAAATAGTAATTTGAATTGCTTAGGATATAAAATAATAATTAAAGTGAAGAAAAGATATTTAATCTCATAAATTAGATAAGAAAAGAGGAGTTTATATAATGAATGAAATACAAGCATTAATATTAGGAATAGTACAAGGGCTTACAGAACTTTTACCAATATCAAGTTCAGCCCATTTGGCAATAATACCATGGATATTTAATTGGGATGTGCCAGAAGCTTTTGATGTGGCATTACATTTTGGAACGTTACTCGCAATAGGAATATTTTTCTTTAAAGATTGGATAGATTTAATAAAAGGTGGTTTTAACAAGGTAGTTAAAAAAGAAAATTCACCAGAAGGAAGAATGTTTTGGTATATAGTACTTGCTACAATTCCTGGTGGGATAATAGGATTTTTACTAGATCATTTTGTTGGAGATAAGTTAACTACTCCATTAATAATAGCAATAGCACTAATAATTATGGGTATAATTTTATACTTTGTAGATAAAAATGCAAAAGCTACTACAGACTATGAACATATGACATTAAAGCAAACTTTCTTAATTGGTTTAGCACAAAGTTTAGCTTTTATACCAGGTGTTTCTAGATCTGGTGTAACTATGACAGTTTCAAGATTATTAAAAGTAGATAGAACATCTGCTGCGAAATATTCATTTATGTTATCTGCTCCTATAGTACTTGCTGCAACTATATTTAAAATAAAAGATTTTGTATTTAATGTACCATTTTTTATTGGAGTAATAGCAAGCTTTTTAGTTGGTATATTAGTTATTAAATTTTTACTAAAGTATTTACAAAAAGGTAGCTTTAAGGGATTTGCTATTTATAGAGTAATAGCACGGAATAATTATTATAGCTTTAACTTTTATAAAATAAGGAGGAAAAGTTATGTTTAAGAAGGAAAATTTAATTAAACTATTAATTGGATTAGTAGTATTACTTATATTAGGTGCTATCACTGTTGCTTTAGTACTAGATCCAAATGCAGGTTTTATAAAAAAAGAATCAAATAATAATATAATGTATTCAAATGATGCTATATATTAAGCATAAATATGTTAAGATTACCTATAATATGTATATAATTTTAGGTAATCTTTATTTATATAAAATTGAATATATAATAGGAGGAACAAATGAATATAGGAATAGATTTAGGTGGAAGCCATATAGGTGTGGGTATTGTAAATAATGAAGGGAATATAATTAGTAAAAAAGATATAGACATATATATCGAAGAAGTAGAAGATATTAAAAAATTTATAATACAGACTATAATGAATAGTATTAATAGTCTATTAGATGAAAATGAAATAATTTTAGAAAATATAAAGTTAATAGGTATAGGAACACCAGGAGAACCACAAGATGGTATTATTAAAAGAATAGTAAATTTAGGAATTAGAGATTTTAATATTGTAGAAGAATTAAAAAAGGGACTACAATTTGATAATATAATTATAAGAAATGATGGAAAATGTGCGGGGGTTGCAGAAAAATTATATGGAAGTATGAAGCCATATGAAGACTCTGTATTTTTATGTTTAGGAACAGGTATAGGAGGAGCTGCATTTCTTAATAATAAATTGTTAAAACCTAAAAAACGCTCAGGATTTGAGTTTGGTCATATGATTATAGAAAAAAATGGTAATTTATGCAAATGTGGAAACAGAGGGTGTTTTGAAACTTATTGTTCAATGAAAAGATTAAAAGAAAAAATAAAAAAAGAAATTATATTAGATAATATGGAATCTGGAGATTTATTAAAATATGTAAAAGAAAACATAGAAAATGAAAAAATACAGGAAATAATTAAAGAATATATTGATGATTTAGTTATTGGTTTATCAAACATAACAAATTTATTAGAACCAGAATGTATAACTATTCGGTGGAGGTTTTATACATTTTAGAGATGTTTTATGGGAAAAGCTATTATTAGAATTTAATAGAGCTGACTATTTATTTAATAAAGAAAATATACCAGTATTAAATTTAGCAAAGCTAGGTAATGATGCACGGAATAATTGGAGCAAGCATTGACATAAATGAAAATTAATTGTATAATAATACCATTGATTACCAATAATGGTAAAGATGAGATTTAAATTTATATATTTCTATTTATATAAAAAGGTGTGTATAAATAAATAGAATAATATTGTAAAAAAGAGTTCGGAATATTTAGAAATTAAGTTTTAGTAAAATAAGCTAATCTAGTTAGTATAGGGTAATGCAGCAAGCGGGATTTTTATGTGCAAGGCCATATTCTAATTTTAGTTTGTGATGCAATAATTCTTTAAATAATAACCAAATAAGAGTTTATAATATAGGATGTGTTTATATAATAGGAGAATTCTCTAAAGTTAGAGTAAAATTTAAACAATAAAGAATTTCTATTTTAAAAAATGATTAAGAAATATATAAATTTAAACAGATTTAAAGAAGAAGGAGATATAAACAAAAATGACAGAAAATTTAAAAAATAGTGAGATTCTTAAAGAAGAAAAGGAAAGCGCAAGAATACAGGTACCAAAAAGAGAAAGAGGGTACAAAAATAATAGAAATAATAAACCAAGAAGAGATTTAGAAAAAGGCGAAATAGAAAAGAAAAAATTAGAAAAGAGAAGAACAGTTAGAAGTGAACAAAGAAATATTGTGGAAGCAAATCAAGAACAAGTTAGAGGGGAACAAGTAGAACAAAAGCAAGTAGATTCAAAACAATCAAACAGAGGAGGACAAAAAGCAGAGAGAAGACCAAGAACTAAAAGAGCAAAAACTGAAAATAAAGATACTACATTTGAATTTAAGAAACCAAATCTAAAAATTATTCCTTTAGGTGGATTAGAAGAAATAGGAAAAAATATTACTGTTTTTGAATATGATAATGAAATAGTTTTAGTAGACTGCGGACTTGAATTCCCAGAAGATAATATGCTTGGTGTTGATTTAGTAATACCAGATGTAACATATTTAGAGAGAAATAAAGATAAAATTAAAGGTTTAGTAATTACTCATGGTCATGAAGATCATATAGGTTCTATTCCATATGTTTTAAAACAAGTTGATATGCCAATATATGCAACAAAATTAACAGTAGGATTGATAAAAAACAAATTAGAAGAACATAAATTATTAAGAAAAACAAAATTAAAAGTGGTAGAACAAGGACAAACTATTGACTTTGGAAAAATTAAAGTAGAATTTATTAGAAGTTCACATAGTATTCCAGACTCTGTAATGCTTGCAATATATACACCAGTAGGAACAGTACTTCATACAGGAGATTTTAAAATAGATTATACACCAATTGATGACCAATTAATGGATTTTGGTAGAATTGCTGAAATTGGAAATCAAGGAGTTCTTGCACTTATGTCAGACAGTACAAATGCAGAAAGAAAAGGATATACAATGTCTGAAAGTTCAGTAGGAGAAGTGTTTGATAAGTTGTTTTTAAACTGTCCAAAGAGAATTGTTGTTGCAACATTTGCATCAAATGTGCATAGGGTTCAACAAATAGTAAATTCTGCTGTTAAATATAAAAGAAAAGTTGCAGTATGTGGTAGAAGCATGATTAATATGATAGAAACAGCAAGAGGATTAGGATATATAAAGGTACCAGAAAATGTTTTTATAGATATTGATATGATTAAAAATTATACTGATGACCAATTAGTTATTTTAACAACAGGTAGCCAAGGGGAAGCTATGTCTGCATTAACAAGAATGGCTTCTGGTGATCACAGAAAAGTTGTAATTACTCCAAATGATAAAATTATAATTTCTGCAACACCAATACCAGGAAATGAAAAATTAGTTTCAAAAGTAATAGATGATTTAATGAAAATTGGTGCAGAAGTTGTATATAGTTCGCTTGAGGCAATACATGTTTCAGGACATGCATGTCAAGAAGAACAAAAATTAATTTTTTCACTTGTAAGACCAAAATATTTTATACCTGTTCATGGTGAATATAGACAATTAATAGCTCATTCAGAAACTGCTAAAAAAATGGGAATTCCATCAGAAAATATATTTATGATGAAAAATGGTAGAGTACTTGAATTAAACGAAAATGAAGCAAAATTAACAACTTCAGTTCCTTGTGGAAAAATATTAGTAGATGGACTTGGTGTTGGAGATGTTGGAAATATAGTTCTTCGTGACAGACAACATTTATCACAAGATGGATTAATAATTATAGTAATGACAATGGATTCAGGTTCAGGAGAAATTGTTTCAGGGCCAGATGTTATATCAAGAGGATTTGTATATGTAAGAGAATCTGAAAACTTAATGGATGATGTAAAAAGAGTTATTAGAGAAGAAGTACAAAGATGTGAAGAAAATAAAATTACAGACTGGTCAACAATAAAATCAACATTAAAAGATAATTTAAGAGATTATATTTTCCAAAAAACAAAGAGGAATCCGATGATTCTTCCGATTATAATGGAGGTATAGTATCTAATAAAATAATAAAAAATAGATAAATAGAGAGGGGATACTATATGGATTATAAAGATTTAGCAAATTTGATATATCCAGATGTAAAGGATATTTCATATTATGAAGAAAAATATCCAATGAGAAATTTGCCAGAAGGAGCAGTTGTTACAAGATATGCTCCAAGCCCAACAGGATATGTTCATATTGGTGGATTGTATCAATGTGTATTAGAAAGTGTATTAACTAAGAAAAGTAATGGTGTATTATACCTAAGAGTAGAAGATACAGATCAAAAAAGAGAAATAGAAAATGGCGTTATAGAAATAGTAGAGTCTTTAAAAAATTGTGATATAGAATTTGATGAAGGAATGATTTCTGATACTGATGAAAAAGGAAATTATGGTCCATATAAACAAAGCGAAAGAGGAGAAATTTATAAAGCATATGCAAAATACTTATTAGCACAAGGAAAAGCATATCCTTGTTTTGCAAGTTCAGAAGAATTAGAAGAATTAAGAAAGAAACAAGAAGATGCTAAAATTAGACCAGGATATTATGGTGTTTGGGCTAAATATAGAAACTTATCAGTAGAAGATGCTGCAGAAAAAATAAAAAATGGAGAAAAATTCGTAATTCGTTTTAAATCTCCTGGAAGAGAAGACAAAAAAATAAAGCATAAAGATGTTATAAAAGGAAACATAGAGTTTCCAGAAAATGATTTAGATATAGTTATAATAAAGGGAGATGGACTTCCAACATATCATTTTGCACATGTAGTAGATGATCATCTAATGAGAACAACACATGTAATTCGTTGTGATGAATGGGTGTCTTCTATTCCAATTCATTTACAATTATTTTATGAATTAGGGTTTAAGGCTCCAAAATATGCTCATTATGCGCCAATCATGAAAGAAGATAATGGAAAGAAGAGAAAAATAAGTAAAAGAAAAGATCCAGAAGCAGCTGTTCGGATATTACCATGAAGAAGGAATTCCTTCACAATCTGTAGATGAATATTTAATGAATATAGCAAATTCAACATTTGAAAATTGGAGAAAACAAAATCCAGATAAACCTATTAATGAATTTGATTTTCAGTTAAACAAGATGAGTGTTAGTGGAGCTTTATTTGATATGGTAAAATTATTAGATGTATCTAAAAATGTAATATCAAAATATTCTGCAGAAAGAGTTTATAATGAAGCATTAAAATGGGCTGAAAAGTATGATAGTGAACTAACTAGAATGCTTGAAGACAAAGATTATGCTCTAAAGGTTCTAGGAATTGAAAGAGGAAATAGTAAACCAAGAAAAGATATTTCAAAATGGTCAGATTTAAAAGATAATATTATTTATATGTATGATGATAAATTTGATGAAATTTCAGAATATTTATTTGGAACAATTTCAGATGAAAATGAAATTTCTAAAATAGTAAAATTATATGTAGAAAAATATTATGATGAATCAGATGATAAACAAACATGGTTTAATAAAATTAAAGACTTAGCAGAAGAATTAGGTTATGCAAGAGAAGTAAAAGAATATAAGCAAGAACCAGAAAAGTGGCCAGGTCATGTAGGTGATATTAGTACTGTACTTAGAGTTTGTTTAACCAAAAGACAAAATACTCCAGATTTATATGAAATAATGAAAGTTTTAGGAAAAGATAGAGTTGTAGAGAGATTTAATAAATTAGTAAAATAAGATTATTAAAATAGTTTTAGAATATTGAAAAATATAAAGGTTAAAGTATTTGTGCAATAATAAAGATGCTTGATGTTTATATTTTTCAATTTTTTTGTATTATTCATGTTTTTTTTTGTTAAAAATGATGTTACCGCCTAGTCAAGGTGTATATATTTATAAAATTAAACCAATCTTGAAGCGTGTCAGTAAGTGACAATAATAAATTTTATACCACGCAGGTAATTTGGGAAGAAATGGCTAAATGTGTACCATCGGCGATTGGTTTAAATTTATAAATATATACACCTTGACTAGGCTAGTAAGTGCTTTTATGGAATTATTAATTGTTATTTATATGAAATTTATATTGTAAATTTGTTAATAGCATGATATATTGCTAGTTATAGGAGGAGAGAATGGAATATAATATTGGAGATATTGTAAGAACTAAAAAACAACATCCTTGTGGAAGTAAATTGTGGGAAATTACTAGAGTTGGAGTGGACTTTAAATTAAAGTGTTTAGGTTGTGGACATGTTATTGTATTAGAGAGACAAAAAGCGCTTAAGTCTATAACTAAGAAAATTGAAAAGGAGTAATAAATTATGGGATTTATTGATTTACATATGCATAGTAATGCATCAGATGGAAATCATACACCAGAAGAATTAATAAAAATTGCTAAAGAGAAAAGAGCTAAATATATTTCTTTAACAGACCATGATACTATTTCTAATTTAGAAGAATTTAACAAAATAGCATTAAGAGAAGGTATAAATGTTACAAATGGAGTTGAAATAGAAACACAAATAGATACCTTTTTGAAAAATTCAGGTAAACAATATAAAAGAGTTCATATTTTAGGTTATGGATTTAATGATAAAAAGAGAATGGCAGAAGAATTAGCTTTTGTAAAAAGACTAAAAGATGATAGTATAAATAGACTATTAGATAAAGTAAAAGCATCTGGTTTAGATGCTAGTATTTCTGATATAGAGAGACATATAGGTCATAAGTTTATAAATGATAGTAGTATTATGAGATTTTTATATGAACAAGGTGTTACAAAAGCGCAAATATTTGAATATTTTGACTATAAAAATATAACTTATTGTCTAAGTGTAGAAGAAGCAATAAATTTAATAAGAAGTTGTGGAGGAGTACCTATTATGGCACATCCGGGAAAGACTATTGCAAGGTATGGAAATGAATTAGAAGAGAGTATTATTACTAGATTAAAAGATATAGGATTAGTAGGAATAGAAGCAATGCATAGTTCACATACAAATGAACAGATGATTAGGTATAAGAAAATTGCGCAAGAAAAAGGAATGATATATACTGTGGGATCAGATTATCATAGAGAGAGTAGTGTAGAAGTTGTTTCTGGATTAGACGATAATCTAAATGTATCTGATATAGAAATAATGGCAAATTTAAATAATGAGATAAGAAAAATACAAAGAGAAAGAGAAGGAGAAATTATTCATGCATAGAACGAAATTAAATTATAAAAATGTTAAAAAACAAAGATTATCAACTGGAACTGCAACACAAATATATAAAATGAAATTCATAGATGGAACAGATGATGACCTTTGGTATCAAAAATTAGAAAAACAGCCATATTTCTATGATGGTGGTGATATGAGAGAATTATTTGCATCAGAAATAGCAGGTGTTTTGAATGTAAGTAATGTAGAAGTAAGATTAGGAATTGATAAATTTGAAGAGCTTGAACAAAAGACATCTTTTACAAGATCTTTTGTTCAACCAGGAGAAGAATATAGAGAAGCACATTCTTTCTTTCCTCAGTATAGATTAAATAGAGAAGAAGTAATTGGCGATATGCAAAGTAACAATTTATATACAATAATGAGTTCAGGTTATCAAGGAAGAGAATATAAATATATTATTTCACACAATATAGAAGATTTGAGATTTTATGACTTAAGCATGAGAGAAGCTATTGAAAGAGAAAAAGTAAGACTTCAATATATGGGAAATGTTAATAAAATAATGGGTGAACAATATAAAATATGGTTTCAAGATTATCTTTTAGGAAATAGAGACAGAAGTGCAAAGAATTGGGGAATTATAGTAAATAACACTAATAAAAGGATAAAACCAGCTCCTTGCTTTGATAATACAGAGTTATTTGGAAAAAATTATATACATTTACATGGAGTGAATATATCACCAGAGTGTATGATTAGGTATTTATTAGAATATAGGTCTGAAGAAGTGGCAAGTTGTATACAAGGAGTAGAACAGTTAGAAAGCGGTAAACTTGATGAGATTTTGGAAAAATATGATGAACCGGGATTTGATAGGGAATCTGCTAGAAGGTTTGTAATGGAAAGAATAAAAATGATGAAAGATATCATGCAACAAATAGAAGAAGAAAAAGGAGTAGCAAAACTGTCAAAAGGAAATAGATGTTTTGACAATTTTGCTATACCATTTGAAGACTAAATAATATAATTATTTAAGCAATTCCATACATTTTCTGTATATATTTTTCTTTCGCTAGAAAATGGTAAAAATGTAAAGTCTCCAATAGGATTTAATTCTTGTTGGAGTTCTTTTACTGCATTATCTACCTTGGTAACAGCAATTTTATCAGCCTTATTTGCAACTACTATAAAAGGAAGTTCAGAACGAATTATATAATCATACATTAATCTATCATTACTACCTGGTGTATGTCTTATATCGATTAATAATACAATTAAAGCAATATTTTTTCTAATATGTAAATATTCATCAATAAAACCATTAACCTTGGATTGTTCCTGTTTAGACATTTTACTATATCCATAACCTGGTAAATCTACAAAATAGAATTTATTATCCATATTATAAAAATTTATTTGTCTTGTTTTTCCTGGCTCACTACTTGTTCTTGCCAGTTTTTTTCTGTTAATCATAGTATTAATAAATGAAGATTTACCAACATTAGATTTTCCAACTAATACTATTTCAGGTAATCCGATTTGCTGGATATTGCTTTGGACTTACAGCCGATATTTCGAATTTTGGTTCTTTAATTTGCATAATTTTTCTCCTATAATATATTTTATGGTGAATTTAGAGATAACAGTCCTACATAATTAAATCTAAGAAGAACTGTTATACTACTAAATCTTAATATAAATTAATTTTCAGGTGTAATCTTTTCTAAACCACCCATATAAGGTCTTAAAACTTCTGGAATATTAATACTTCCATCAGCATTATAATTATTTTCAAGGAAAGCAATTAACATACGAGGTGGAGCAACTACAGTATTATTTAATGTATGTGCATAATAGTTTCCTTTTTCTCCTTTAATACGAATACCAAGACGTCTACTTTGAGCATCTGTTAAGTTAGAACAACTTCCAACTTCAAAATATTTTTTCTGTCTTGGACTCCAAGCTTCTACATCTACACTTTTTGCTTTTAAATCTGCTAAATCTCCACTACAACATTCTAATGTACGAACTGGAATATCTAGACTTCTAAATAATTCTACAGTATAAGACCACATTTTATCATACCAATCATAGCTTTCTTCTGGTTCGCAAACAACAATCATTTCTTGTTTTTCAAATTGATGTATACGATAAACACCACGTTCTTCAATACCATGAGCGCCTTTTTCTTTTCTAAAACATGGAGAATATGATGTCATAGTATAAGGCAAGTCAGATTTTTTTAATATTTGATCTTTAAATTTACCAATCATTGAATGTTCACTTGTTCCAATTAGGTATAGGTCTTCACCTTCAATTTTATACATCATTGCATCCATTTCTTCAAAACTCATAACACCTGTGACTATATCAGAACGAATCATGTATGGAGGAATACAGTAAGTGAAACCTTTATTAATCATAAAGTCTCTTGCATATGATAATATACTAGAATGAAGTCTTGCAATATTACCCATTAAATAGTAAAAGCCATTTCCAGCTACACGTCTTGCAGAGTCTAAATCAAGTCCAGATAATTTTTCCATAATTTCAGCGTGATATGGAATTTCATAATCAGGGACTATAGGGTCACCATATTTTTTTACTTCTACATTTTTACTATCATTTTCTCCTATAGGAACAGACTCATGCATTATGTTAGGAATTTTCATCATTCTAGCTTTTATTTCTTCAGAAAATTTAGCTTCTAATTTTTCATTTTCTACAAGTTCTTCGTTTATTTTTTGAACTTCTAGTTTGATTTTTTCTGCTTCATCTTTTTTTCCTTCTTTCATTAGAGCACCAATTTGACTGCTTAATGAATTTCTTTTGCTTCTTAATTCATCACCATTTAGTTTTACTTCACGGTTTTTAGAGTCTAACTCTATAACTTCGTCTACTAATACTAATTTATGGTTTTGAAATTTTTTCTTAATATTTTCTTTTACAATATCTGGATTTTCTCTTAAAAATTTAATATCTATCATAATCTTTCCTCCTCTTTATTATAAGTAGTTTTTTTCTAATTCTTCTACAAGTTCAAATCTATGTGTTTGACCTGTTATATTATCGGGTCTTTCTGGAATAGGGGATAAGAACATTTTCTCTGGTCTAACCCAAGTCCTTATATGATCTTCTCTTTCGTATAATGTTTTATATACTACCATTCTTTCTTTTGTTTCACTATCATAGGCAACATCTTCTACGAAATAGTAATTTCCTTTAAAGTGTCTGTACACTCTGCCAATTTTAACTTCATTGTCCATAATAATTACCTCCTAAAAATATATAAATACTATAAAACTTTATAAAACAAAAACGTCCTTATGAAAACATAAGGACGAAGAGTTTCGTGGTGCCACCTTAATTTATACATATAATGAAATATATGTATAACTTAATAATGCTTATAACCTAGCATAACCTGGTTTAGCTTTCGCTAAAAGCTTCAAGAGGAGATTCTTAAACCATTTTAAACTATTTCCACCACACATAGTCTCTCTATATAAAATTTAGCTTAGTACTAATCTCTTGTAAAACGCTTAATATTGTAAAACATTGTATCATAGAATGAATTAAAATGCAATATAAATAATTTTAATTTTAAAGATGGAAGGGAAGAAGTGGTTGATAGTTACTTTTAATAGAACTTTTAAGTTTTAAATCAACTATAGCAGAATAAAAAAAGTTGTACATATATTTTTTATGAAGAAAGTAATTTGATATTAATTATAGTTAACTAGTAATGAGAAAAGTAACTATTCATACTAAATTAATTGGAGCAGTTTTCAGAATGAATGAATTTAAACAAGTAGTATGAAGGATCTAAAAAATCTTATATTGAAACGATTTCAAATTTATAATTTGGTATGAAATAGTATATAATATAAAAAATAGTGGGCAATAACTGCCCACGGTTTTGAGGTTAAACAACTTTTTCTACAATGCCAGTGGCGAAAAAGTCAAAGTGTAAAGCTGATGCTGTTTGCCCTTTATCAGGGAGGTTCTCTGGTACGAGCATAACATTCAATTTTATATTGTTTTGAATGTCTGTGACCATACTAAACCTTTTAAATTCTCTGGTTTCATGAAACCAAACAGTTTGGTCACAATTATTTTTTCTGGCGTAATCCAGATAGATGATTTTTCGAACAAAGTCGAAACGGAAAACCTCATTTGTATTAGTTCCAAATCTACTTTGGGCAGAAATGGAGAAGTTTTCCTTATTTTTGATTTTTCCTGAAATAACATCAGCTAACGATAGTTCTAACCGTTTACACATAATAAAAATCCTCCTAATAAAATATTCACGCTTATGCGATTAAGTGTATTATAACATATATTTACATAATATTCAAATTCACATGCTTAAAAAAGAGTCTATTGTATTTATAATATATTTGTGATATAAATTTTAATATTAAAAAGTTATAGTGTTTAAACTAAAGGAGATTCAGATTGATAAAATTAATAATAACAGTTAAAGTTATGGAAGGAGAAAAAGATGAAAGACAAATTTATAGAATTACTAAAAAGTACAAATAGAGAAGGAATGGAAGAATTAATAAAATTTATAGAAGAAAAAACCGATTTTTTTATAGCACCTGCAAGTACTAGGTTTCATGGAAGTCATGAAGGTGGATTACTTGAGCATAGCATGAAAGTATATGAAATATTAGATTATAAAATAAAAAATAATGTAATAGATTTATATGCTCCAGAAGATACTATAATTATAGTTAGTTTATTACATGATATATGTAAAGCAAATTTTTATAAAGTAGATTATAGAAATGCTAAAAATGCAAGAGGTGAATGGGAAAAAGTTCCATATTATACAGTTGAAGATACAATACCATATGGTCATGGAGAAAAGTCTGTGATGATGCTAACAGAATATATAAAATTAACTCCAGAGGAAAAATATTGTATACGTTGGCATATGGGATTTTCAGAGCCAAAAGAAAGCTATACAACACTTGGGCTTGCTTATAAGAAATATCCACTTGCGTTATTAGTAAATGAAGCAGATTTAGAAGCAAGTTATTTCTATGATTTATAGTAAAAAATTCATAAGATAGGAGAGAATACAATGAATAAATATATTAAACTTGCTAAAGAGAGTGCAGAAAATGGACTAAATAATAATGAAGGAGGTCCGTTTGGTGCAGTTATTACAGATAAAGAGGGAAATGTAATATCTACAGGTAATAATAAAGTTCTAAAAAATAATGATCCAACAGCACATGCAGAAATTGTAGCAATAAGGAATGCTTGTGAAAAATTAAAAACATATGATTTATCAAATTATATTTTGTACACTTCCTGTGAACCGTGCCCAATGTGTTTATCTGCAATAATATGGGCCAATATAAAAAATGTCTATTATGCTTGTACAAAAGAAGATGCATCAAGTATTGGTTTTAGAGATGATATAATTTACAAGTATTTAGAAGGTAAAAATGAAGATTTAATAAGCTTACAACAAATCGATAGAGAAGAATGTATAGATTTATTTAAAAAGTATAAAGATAATGATAGGAAGATATATTAAAAATTTATATTATTAACTTTTTATAAAAAATAGAATAGTATATATTAGGATTAGGAGGAAAAGATATGTTTTATCTTGGATTATTTATTCGGTTTAATTATTGGTGCTAATATAGGACTATTCTATTTTGCTATGTGTAAAAGTGCTTCTAAAGGTTAACTTATATAAATGGTAAAATTAAGTGACGCACTTTGAAATAAAAATAGACACATAAAATT